>ENA-OSET01002594-OSET01002594.1-sediment-metagenome-genome-assembly--contig:-NODE-2594-length-17276-cov-39.658062_pt1 | contig 17276 bp, 14 predicted proteins | sample MGYA00237882_ERZ534229 | MGnify/ENA primary metagenome ERZ534229 (study PRJEB26408, sample SAMN06266212) | sediment metagenome | isolation source: Hudson Canyon methane seep mesocosm | place... | reverse complement strand
GAAAAGCTAAAGCATCCTTACCTAATGGGCTAGTTACTAAAACAGTTTGATTTTGTCCGTTCATGATTTTTCTTCTTATATTTTTCAAAGAATCAGTTAAACTTATTACTGCCAATATTTACTCAACTAATTGTCATAGTTAAGTTTTGAAATATTTTTAAGCTGTCTTTTTATTTATTTATTTAAAATTGATATGTATTTATACTGTAATCAAAAAAATTTACCATTTTAAAACGGCATGCTTTTAAAACAACATCGGAGAATCAACTAAGCACTATACAATAATTCAAATATATCCGTAATTGACCCAACCGACTCTTCAAACACATAAGCAGAACCGTCTGGATAAAAAGCATAAACCACATCACCTCCTTTGTGTTTTAATCGGAATTGATCGCCATGCTGAATCATAGGGCTACCTATCCCTCTATTGAGGAAGTCTTGTATGTTAGGCAATTGCTTACTAGAGTTATGCTCTACACCGTTCATTGTCTCTTTAATAGTTGACTCGTTAAAGTCATCTACATTTAATAAAGCATACAAATCATAGTCACCATGTATATACTGCATCCGCGTTTGACAATCACCTACTTCATTATTCCAGACACTCGCACCTCGCCAAGCAGAATTCGCCTGTATAGCGGTATCATCGAATGCGTGATCACCTTCATTGCTAGCAATTGTTTTCCCTCCAAGAACGCTCCTTTTAACATCACCAGACCTAGATATCATTAAGCACCCATAATAATCACTCTTTGTATTTAAATCTACAGCATAACAGCCTGAAGCACATCCCCTACGACGAAAAACCTTTGCTTTTTTTTCATCTGTTGTTTTATCTTTAAGAAAGTTATTCCATTCTTTCAATGCTTCATCATATTTATGGCCCTTAAACCCTTGCGGGCCTACGATAGTCGGATCAACGACTAATCCAGCAGTTTTTGAAAAAATATGTTTTGATCCAAATGCTATTGACACATTATTATCAGCTGTTTTAGGTTTACAATCCATTGGCTTAGGGTACATATTTTTGTTCTCTATATAATATAAAGATTTACGATTAGTACCTCGAAGTAAAATAATGTGATTAAATATCTGAGCAGCAGCCTTAAATACAGGAACATCTTTACGACGAAGCTCAAGCTTCTTAAAACTCATGTCTAACGGCTTTAATTTTACAGGTATTTGTTGATTAACAAAACCTTGCCTATCTGACTGTTTACGCTGATTTACTTTATCAATACGTTGTTGATGTTTGTTATATGACATAACTATTTTTACTCCTATACTTACTCAAAATTATAATCTACTAAATACAATAATTGACAACTGAAGCTCCTAAAAACATACCCTGGCCGCTATCCTAGTGCGTAAAACAGAAGCGCTCTATCGCCCATATTCACACACCTACTGAGTAGTTTATGGGATTCCAATTCTTCCTACACACAGCCGCTAAAGTAAATTTTGAATCCTTGTTAAATCATGATTAACCTGCTTGAGGTATGGCATAAGATAATGCTTGCAAAGAAACCGTAGATATAACTCGAAAAAACATATCGAGAACAAATTGTATCAATAGTTCTACCCATAAATTTTAAATTTGATTTCAATATACTTTTTACATAACTGCTGAAAGTCCCCAAAATATTATCCCTAATACCTCTTCTTTAATTCTGGACATTCCACATTTGCAACATTCGAGATGTGCGCCCTTTTAATCTCTTTGCTAGATCGCTAGTTTGGGCGGATACTCTATATGCATATGAACATGATATTTATTAACCACTCCTTTCAATATCTGTACATCCTCTGTATCACATATTTGAATGATCAATTCTCGACACCCCAGCTTAATATCACCTCTTAATACAGGGTAACGATACTTTGTCATCCAAACTAAATAAGCTGTAAATCTCATCACTGAATGGCGACTACATCTTTGGACTTTCATAAACCTGAAGTTTACCATAAATGTGTAGCGGCTAAAGCCTTGCAGTAAAGTCATCAGGGCAACCGCACATAAACCATTATCCTAAATAAATTCAGATAGTTACAAGTTAGGATAAAATCCTGAGTGACTTATAACTACTTAATAATATTGAGTTATAATTTTTATATGCCTTTGCCCTGATGAAAGCCCTCACTTGGCTTAAATGGCTTGACAACTGTCAAAATGAAATCATTAACGTACCAACACTTTCCACAACTAATTTTTTCATTCTACCTATTTAAATTCTAGTGTGGATAACTTACCAATTATTTTTTTAAAGCCCTCCCAACTCTATTAAAAATAGCATTAGCTTTTGCTTGTATTTGTCTCATTGAATGGGGCTAGCTGTGATCATCGATACTCCAACTCGTCCTGCGTTCATCACGCTTTCCTACAACCTAGCTTAGCTGTTCCACTCATCATCATTATTGTCTCAAATAACTCTCCGATCACTAAAGCTATTACTAAGGAACGTGCACGGAATAAGATCCTGAAATTATAACGCAGAATTTTTGTATCAGCAGGGATGACCTCATGAGGCGCATAGTTATTCTACGCAACGGATGAGATCATCTCTGTTGGTGCAAAAAGGCTAGTTAGAAATCGGGAGCTTGTTTCATGCACGTTCCTAAGACTTCCTCTACGATTTAAGCCCCTTTAAGGTTACCTATAAAATTAAGTACATGAGCCGAAGATATATCTCCAGGAGTGGTACTGGCCGCACCACTTCCTAATGACACGTTAGCATGATCGAAAGCTAACGCCACCAGCTCAGAACAAAAAAAACTAGCTTCAGGGTTTAATCTATTATTGATATCTGCGGCTATTAAACCATACCCTACGATAGGAATAATACTTGATACAAAAAGAGTAATAAACCCCCCTCTCCCAAAAGAAGTTGCTCCTGCTCCCGCGGCTCCTGCGGAATCATAGGGTTTACCAATCTGCATGGCAGCATAACGAACTACCATATTAGCTTGAGCAGTTGACATTCTAATTCTTCGGTATACCGACACTAAAGTATCATCACTCATTGCTCTTGCTAATGGCTGCCTCACTACACCTTGCCCTATTGCTTCAATAATTTCTCCGTTGCCTACATATAGTGCAGTATGACTAAATCTAGACCCACTTCCCGCTCTAATAGCCGCCGAAACACCTGCACTTCCTGTTGATAACAAAATATCTGATACCGATAAATCATTTTTAGTAATCACTGCCTACCCCTAATATTAGTTAGTTAGTTAGTTATTTATTAGTTACATCAACCCAATTAATTTCATTAATCATGATAGGTAAACTAGCCTTTATACGAAATGCCTTAATCGTTTCTTTTTGTGGCAAATCTGAATCACCCGACATACTACTTTCCTCCAAATACGAAAACATCAATGTTTTGCCTATGCTAATACTACGCAACTCAAACCATTTTCCAGCACTTGTCTCCAAATCAACCAATATATCAATACGATTGCCATTATCCATAACCAACGAGACACCATCATTACCAGTCCTCCAAAGATTGGCATTTGGTAATGCTAGCGTAATATATTGAACTTGATTTTTTATCTCAAGTACTGGTTGAATACTAACTTCAACCCAGTTAGTATTCAAAACTATTTCCTCCGTCAATTTACGCTTACCTTCACTAAAAAACATACTTGATTGGTCCTCACAACCCATTAAAAAAAGAAAACTGCATACAGTTAGCACCTTCGACGAGAAAAAAAACATGTACCCCATTTTTATTGAACGATTTAAAAAACTATAATCAGACTTATTCATTCTAATACATATATTCATACTTATTTTTACTCATTTAATAAAACAGCTATAAAAAACTCGGCTACAAGCGGGCCGAGTTTTAAAATAAATCGGACTGCTGCCGTATGCTTTCCTTCTTCTTATGTTCCTTAAACTAATTCAATGGGGCCAGGCTCCAATACCGCTTCCAGTAGGGTTGTAAGCAATTGAATAGCAACAAAATGTAGCTGAAATTCGCCAAAGTAGCGTAGAGATAAATAGTGATTATCTATTAAGTTTATCTCATTGATTTTTAATCAATTTATTCTTCTACATATGGTTATTTTATATATGTATCATCTACTTACGTTGCAACAGGAAGCGGTATTGGAGTCTGACCCTTTTTGTTCTCACCCTCCGAAATCAAGCTGGCTGACCCCTTGATTCTACAATATAAAGAAATAAAATTGCTGATGATTGATAAAAATGAGTAAAGGAAATGCATTTGCCTATTTAGTTCTATTTGGATGGCCTGTATTCTCTATATGGCTTTATCAACGAAAAAGTATACAGCTGGCAAGTTTATGGACGATTGTTGGTGGTTTTATGGTTTTAGCCGCGGGTACGCTTGTGGACTTACCTTTAATTCCCCCCTTGGGAAAGTCTTCTATGCCTGTTTTATCAGCAATATTAGGTTGTTGGTTAGTGAAAGGAAAGCGGATAAAGTATTTTAATAATAAAGGTTTACTTCAGGCTTTGGTTGTAATGTTATTTTTAGGGGTATTTATTACGGCAGAAATGAATGCAGATAGGGTGATTATTGGGGGGAAGGTTTTACCGGGTTTGACTTTGCACGATGCTATTTCTTCGATAATCGGTATTTTTTTGCGAATAACTCCTTTTTTTATAGGAAAACAGTTTTTTAGAAGTTACCAAGATCAATTGTTAATGTTTCGTTTTTTGGTAGTAGCTGGGTTGATTTATTCAATACCTATGTTATACGAAATACGCATGAGTCCACAGCTACATACTATGTTTTATGGGTATTTTCCTCATAGTTTTCTGCAACAAGCACGTGAAGGTGGTTTTCGTCCGGTGGTTTTTATGGGGCATGGCTTATGGGTTGCTTTTTTTACGGCATGCACCTTAATAGCAGCTACAGTATTATGGAAAATAGATGAAAGAATTCGTCAGTATTCCCCCGCAATAGTTAGTTACTATTTGTTGATTGTTTTAGTGCTCTGTAAAAGTAAGGCATCATTGTTGTATGGAGTGTTTGCTATTTTTATGATTAAGAAAATACCGTATAAAGGACAAATTCAAGTGGCTATTTTTTTAGCAGTATTAACTTTGACGTACCCTACAATGTCAATAATAAAAATATTTCCGCATGAAAGCATAGCTGAATTAGCTACAAATTATATGGGAGAAAGTCGAGCTGAGTCTTTGACTTTCCGGTTTGATAATGAACAGGTATTACTGAAACATGGTAGGGAACGATTTTTTTTCGGCTGGGGTGGATGGGGGCGTAATCGTGTTTATAATGAAATAGGTGAAGATATAACAGTTACTGATGGTAAGTGGGTGATTACATTTGGATTATTTGGGATAGTGGGTTTTGTAGCTGAATTTGGTTTATTAGCGATATGTGTTTTTAGAGTTAAAAAGGTAGTTGACTTAGTGAAAGACAAAAAAGAGTTAAGTTTATTGGCTGCACATGCATTATTAGTTAGTATTATTATGATTGATCAGCTACCTAATGCCTCATTAGCACCATGGCTCTGGCTATTGGCAGGAGGATTGCTGGGTAGAACAGAAAATATTATAGAAAATAATAAGAGTTCTTTACACAATAAATAAATGACAAAAACATTAAAACAGCGGACAGTGCGCTCTGGCAGTTGGGTGGTCATTGGCCACCTTTTTTCTCAGGGGTTACGACTAGGGAGTAACCTTATTTTAACGCGATTACTTGTACCTGAGATGTTTGGGGTGATGGCTATTGTGACAGTTATTATGGCAGGCTTAGCTATGTTTTCAGATGTGGGATTATTACAAAATATAGTGCAAAGTAAAAGAGGGGAAGAAATAGATTATTTAAATACGGCCTGGACGATTCAAATTATAAGAGGATTTTTAATTTTTCTTATAGCGTTAGTTATTAGCGTTATTTTGTATTATTTGGGGGTATTTGGCTATGTATCTACTGAAACAGTTTATGGGAATGCTGAGTTACCTTTTATTTTAGCTGTAGTGTCTATAACAAGTGTTATTTCAGGTTTTAATTCAATTTATATTTTGTTGTTAAATAGAAAGTTAAACCTAGGTAAGCTAACATTAATAAATTTTACTAGTCAGTTTATTGGGGTGATTTTTACGGTATTATGGGCTTGGTATAAAACTGATATATGGGCCTTAGTTTTTGGAGGTATTGTTAGCTCTGGAATTAAGATGCTTTTATCTCATAGCTTAAACCTAGGGGCTAAGTGTTGTTTTTGCTGGGATAACAAAGCAGCTCATGAAATTATTCACTTTGGGAAGTGGATATTTATTTCTTCGATATTAGGTTTTTTTCTTAATCAAGGAGATAGAGTGCTATTAGGGCTCTGGGTTACCCCAGAAGTATTAGGTGTTTATAGTATAGCGTTCTTTTTGGCGATGGCTTTAAAAGATATTATAAAAAAAGTTATAGCTTCAGTTTTCTATCCGATGCTGAGTGAAGTGGTGAGGGAAAGACCTGATGAGCTTAAATATATATATTATAAAATAAGAGAAAAAGTTGATTTTATTACAATGAGTTCAGCTGGGTTAATGGCTAGCATGGGGCACCTTATAATCAATGCACTTTATGATGATAGATATATAGAGGCAGGCTGGATGATTGAAATATTATCTATAGCATTAGTTTTCGTAGGGTATAGCATGGCAGGAGTTTGTTTAATGGCAAAAGGGGATGTAAAGAGTAATGTTTGGTTAATTTTAGTGGCAGTAATTTTTTTATATATTAGCTTACCAATAGCTTATTATTATTATGGTATTTATGGGGTGATTGTTATGATTTCATTAAATTATATAATTGATATACCTAGTACATTCTATATGTTGAGGAAGAATAACTTATTAAGTATAGGTAAAGAATTTAAAATGATACCAATTTTATTTATCTTTTATATTTTTGGGAATTATTTGATGTCAATAATGTGAAAAGGATTAAAATGAGCGCGCCTAAGGTTTCTGTATTTATGCCTGTATATAATACAGGAAAATATATTGAAAAATCTATTCAAAGTATTTTAAATCAAACATTTTCTGATTTTGAATTTATAATTATAAATGACGGATCAACAGATGACTCACTTGATATAATAAAAAAATATTCTGAGATAGATTCGAGAATTAAATTTATTAGTCGTGAGAATAAAGGAATTATTTTTACACGCAATGAAGGGTTGAATATATCGAAAGGTAAATATATTGCACTAATGGATTCTGATGATGTTAGTTATCCTTCGAGGTTAAGGTTACAATATGATTTTTTAGAAGAACATAATGAATATGTAGTAGTAGGGTCTAGAATTATGCTAATTGATCCGGATGATGATTTTATATGCCCAATGGTAGATATTTTTGAACATGATGATATTGATTTTGGTCATATTAATAATGTAACATCGGGAGCCATTGTTGTTAATCCAACTGCTATGATTTGTCGTGATTCTCTAATTCAAGTCGGGGGGTATCATGAGCGATATAAAAATGCAGAGGATATTGATGTATGGTTAAGGCTGGCTGAAGTTGGAAAACTTTATAATTTAAATGAAATTCTTTTGAATTATAGGCAACATTTTGACAGTATAGGATATTCTTATAGAGGTAGTCAATTAAAATCAATTGAATATGCAATTACGGATGCTTGTAATAGAAGGGGAGTTAATAATCCTAATATTGAAGACGCTTCTCCTTCAAAATATATAAAAAGAACTAATAATGATGTTTATATTAAATGGGGGTGGTGGGCATTAAGTGGTGATAATATTGCTACGACTAGAAAGTATGCAAAAAAAGCTATTTTATCAAACCCATTTAAATTTCAAGCGTGGAAGTTGCTTTTGTGTAGCATAAGAGGGTATTAGTAAATACAAATATATGAATACGAGGCACATAAATGAAATATCGAGCTGAGATAAATGGATTAAGAGCAGTCGCAGTAATTCCTGTGATTTTATTTCATGCGGGCTTTGAAGTGTTTAGTGGTGGCTTTATAGGTGTAGATATATTTTTTGTGATTAGTGGATATCTAATTACAACTATAATTCTTTCAGATATGGAGCAAGGTACTTTTTCACTTGTAGAGTTTTATGAGAGAAGAGCAAGGCGAATTCTTCCTGCATTATTTTTTGTAATGTTTTTCTCGTTGCCTTTTGCTTGGTTTTGGTTGCTGCCTTCAGACTTAAAGGATTTTTCTCAAAGTTTAGTGGCTGTTTCATTATTTTCTTCTAATATTCTTTTTTGGCAAGAAACGGGGTATTGGGGGGTAAATAATGAACTTAAGCCATTGCTTCATACTTGGAGTTTAGCGGTTGAAGAGCAGTACTATATATTATTTCCACCATTTTTAATGCTAATGTGGAGGTTCAGTAAGCGTTGGATATTTTTTTCATTCATTTTTTTAGCTTTATTTAGTCTCATAATTTCGCAATGGGGGGCTTATAATAGTCCAACGGCTAATTTCTTTTTACTTCCAACCCGAGCATGGGAGCTTGCTATTGGGGCAAATATTGCCTTTTTTTTTGTATATAAAAAGAAAGTTATTCGTACCATATTAATTGATAGGGTTATTAATGAAGTATTGGGTACTATTGGTCTTGCATTAATTGGGTATTCCGTTTTTACATTTAATGAAACAGTACCTTTTCCTAGTTTTTTTGCTTTAATTCCTACTATTGGAACGGCTCTGATTATACTTTTTTCAAGTTCAGATACATTAGTTGGGAAATTATTAGGAACGAAAATTTTAGTAGGGATTGGGTTGATTAGTTATAGTGCTTATCTTTGGCATCAACCACTTTTTGCTTTTGTAAGGCATAGGAGCTTAATGGAACCTAGTGAGTTAACTTTTTTTGTATTAGCTTTTTTTTCATTTCCTCTTGCGTATATGAGTTGGAGGTATATAGAAAAGCCTTTTAGATTGAAAGATAATGTGAGTAGGAAGTGCGTATTTATGTTTACAATACTTGGCTCTGCATTATTTATTGGAGTTGGGTTGGCAGGACATGTTACAAATGGTTTTAATGGGTTATCAAAAAATGAAATAACGCAGAATAGAATAGAAGAGAAATTGCAAGCCAATTATGGGTTAAGCAAAGAGTGTGAAGGTACATTACTATCACCTAAGTGCCAAACAGTAAGTGACCCTGAAATACTTATTTGGGGGGATTCATTTGCAATGCATTTAATACAAGGAATTATGGTATCAGAGCCTGCTCCTAAAATAATCCAGATGACAAAGAGTGTTTGTGGTCCATTTTTTGATATTGCACCGATTGACTCGCTACATTCAGTAAGCTGGGCGAAGAGTTGTTTAGGATTTACGGAAGGAGTGAAGAGGTGGCTTAAAGAAAATAAAACAGTTAAATATGTCGTTCTATCATCCCCTTTTGATCAATATATAAATAGGAAGAATAGTGTACTTTATCGTTCAGGAAGTATTAAACAAACAAATATTAATATTGTTGTGAAGGAATTTCATAAAACACTTAATGAGTTGGAGTCTATGGGGGTTATTCCTATTGTTTTTTCCCCGCCTCCAGCTAATGGGGAGGATTTAGGGCGTTGCTTGGCAAAAGCTGGGTGGATTGGACTAAGTTTGAGTGAGTGTAATTTTAAGGCAGATGCAATTATCAAGGAAAGAAGGCTTGTTTATCATTTTTTAGATAATATTCAAAAGAAATTTCGAGTTATTCGTTTAGATAACCTAATTTGTAGTGATGGCGTATGTAAAGTTCATTTGGATTCAGTGGGCTTGTATAGGGATGAGGGACATTTATCTAGATTAGGCTCCGCTAAACTTGGAATTAAATATGCCTTTTACAATTTGATCACTAGTATCGAGTAGTTATATTTTTCTTGAAAGAGATGATGAGTATAAATAAATTTAAAACACGTTTTTTGTTCAAGGGTAGGGTATGAATATCACATTTATAGTGCCTATATTAAATATTAGTGGCGGGCTAAGAGTAATATCAATTTATGCTGAATTACTTCAGAAAAAAGGGCATACAATTACAGTAGTTACCCCTAGACAGAAACGGGCCACTTTTAAGCAAAAAATAAAGCATTTTATGGGGTGGAAAGGTTACCGGTTTAATAGTGGATTTGATTTAACGTATTTTAATAATATTAGCTACAATATTATTGTAGCTAATGGAGCTAGAGCTGTAGTAAATAATGATGTTCCTAATGCTGATATAGTCATTGCGACTTGGTGGGAAACGTTTGAGTGGATAAATGAATTTTCTGTTGAAAAAGGTGAATTAGTTTATTTTGTTCAAGGACTTGAAACACTTAATGCTTTTCAACCAAAATTGAGAGTAGAAGCAACTTACAAAAGCCTAGTACCTAAAATAACCGTTGCAAAATGGCTAGTTAATGAGTTAAATGATCGATCTTCTGCTGATGTATATTTAGTGCCGAATAGTGTTGAGCATGATACTTTTTATAGTAATAAGCGAACTAAGCAGAGATCACCAACAATAGGTTTTTTATTTTCAGAAACGGGTTCAAAGGGGGTTGCTGTTGCTTTAGAAGTCCTTGTTAATTTGAAAAAGCTATATCCTGAATTAAGGGTTTTAAGTTTTGGCGCATATCAAGCAGAGTTAATTGATTTACCAAGTTATATGGAGCTAATTATTAAACCAGAGAAATCTGAAATAAGAGACTTATATGCTCAGTGTGATGTGTGGTTATGTTGTAGTACTTTGGAGGGTTTTGGATTGACGGTATTGGAAGCTATGGCTTGCCGTACCCCCGTGGTTTCTACTAAATGTGGTGGTCCAGAAGATATAATAACTGACGGTGTGAATGGGTATTTGTGCGAAGTAGGTGATGTTAGTAGTCTGGTATTAGCGGTGCAGAAAGTATTGGACTTAGATAACCTTTCTTGGAATGAGTTATCAAGTGCCGCATATCAATATTCGCGTAATTATAGTTGGAATGCCGCAGCAGTTTTATTTGAAAAATCACTTGTAGCTATTTTGAAGAATAAGGAATGATTAAAAGAGGGTGAAAATTATGAGTTTAGAGTGTGGAGTACTTACTTTAGCGATTCCTAAGGATTATAAAAAGGCAATAGCGCTGGCATTAACATTAAAAGAACATAGCCCGGATTTACCGATATCTATCGCTGTTCCTCCTGATACAGAAAAGTTGATTATGCCTTATAGCTATCTATTTGATAAGGTAATTATTCAACGAACTGATCTAAAAGGATTTGAACAAAAATTGTATATAGATGAATATAGCCCATATAAAAATACCTTTTTCTTTGATGCTGATATTTTAGTAATTAAAGATATCAGGCCTATAATAAAAAGATGGGAAGGTAATAGTTATGCAGTTAGGGGGCGTTTAGTTACCGAAGGAATTAGTTCTTTTGGGTTAAATCGTAAAAAAGCATTACAATTAATTAATAAAGATCAATTCTCTGTTATTGATGGAGCTGGGCATGCTTATTTTGAGAAACCAAAGTGTGCTAAAGTATTTGATAAAGCTAGAGAAGTATTGGCGGAGTATGAAGTGTATGATACAAGAAATTTTGCAGATGAAGATGCCATTGGGATAGCGATGACATTGTTGGGGATTAAACCTATGGATAATAATGGTTTTTTAGGTAGCCCATGGTGTTCGATTAATAACAGCTTTGTAATAAATACAGATAATTCAATTTGTACCTATAATGATCTAATTCATGGAATAGTTGAACCTTACGTTGTTCATTTTCCTTCTTTTGCATACCCTATGACTTATGCAAGGGAATTGATACGTACTTATAAACGGCATGATATTAAGGTTAGTGGTATATGGCGCCAGGCGGTTAAAGAAATATTTATTTTTAATATCTATTGGCCCATTCTATCTTTGCGCAAAAGAATAATTAAAAAAATTAATTCGATAGTGTAAGTAAATAAAAAATGGGCTCTTCCCGATTTCGTGGGGTGATCACTACATCTAGGATTAGTAGGTATTTTAGGTAAATCGTAACCCATAAAATCCCTTATTAAATCAATTGACTAAAGAAATGTTTATGCATGTTGCATTGCATGCAAAACTACATGTTGATCTTACCCCGCGAAATCTGGAAGAGCCTTGTTTTTATCTTCATTTCAACCTAATATTTCTGCTTATCAATGGCGTGATATTTGAATTAATTTTTTTAGCCCTTTAAAATCTTATATTCACCCTGGTAAGTAAGTATGGCGAATTATAGTTCTGTAATTTTAATATAGTTTAAAAGGTTTGTAATGATTATAGTGTATTGTGAAAAAGATATTGGGTGGTCACCGATATCGTATATGGTTAGACTTGCGGCTGATTTGCTAGAGGCTGAACTAATTATTTTAGAGTATAAAGAGCCCAGTATTATAGAAAAATTGTCGACTTTAATTTTAAAAAGGGAAGTGGTTAGAGAGGGAGAGGGGTTATTAATTATTTGTGCATCCCCAACTGACTTATCGCTTTTATTTCAAGTTGAAAATTTTAGAAACCGTTTTAGTTGCATAGCTGCTTGGGTGATTGATTCTTTTTGGGTGGATCGCATTCCTAAGTTTATTAAGACATCAGGGTTTTATGATCATATTTTTATTACTTCAGCAGAAGATGTTGATGAATGGAATCGGTTAACAAAAGTACCGACCTCATGGTTGCCATGGGCATCTGACGTTTTAAATTTGGGTGGTGCGAATAAAGGGCGGAAATGGGACTTGATGAGAGTAGGTCGCCAACCTATGGAGTGGGATGATGATGAAAATACACATAAAAAGTGCGATGAATATAATATTAATTTTAGCGGGCGGCCTAAAATGGCTCAAAATGCTATTCGTAATCACAAAGCATTGATAGAGTGCTATCGAGAATCTAAGTTTGTACTGGCATTTTCTAATATAAATAATCCGACAAACTATACACATCCAACGCGAGCATATTTGACTGCGCGTTGGGTAGATACGTTAGCTTGTGGAGGAATTGTAGCAGGTATTTCTCCTGATGAAGCAAGTATACGTAAGTTGCTTTGGAAAGGAGCTACATTGGAGCTTGATAGCTTAAAAATTAATAATGGCTTGGTTGAGATTAAGCGGGCACTCGAAAAATGGTCTCCTGCACAAGTGGATTTTAACTATAAAGAATCCCTTAAACGGTTAGATTGGCGCTGGAGATTTTTAGAAATTGCTAATTTGTTTGAAATATCACCACAAATACTTTTCACTGATATTGAGCGCTTAAAGTCTGAAATTGCTAGAATATCAAAATTGTAACTATGAAAAAGGTCAAAAGTCATGATGGAAAAACCTGATTTTATTATTATGGGGGCAATGAAATCAGCCACCAGTACATTGCATACACAACTAAGCTTACAAAAGGGTATTTTTATGACAAAGTCTAAAGAACCTAATTATTTTAGTGATAATGAGCAATATGATAAAGGACATGCTTGGTATGAATCTTTATTTTATGAGGCTAAGGAAGGTGATTTGTGCGGTGAATCTAGTACGCATTATACAAAGTTACCACATTACCCGTTAACAGTTGGGCGTATGTCTAAAAATCTAAAATCACCTAAATTAATTTATGTTATGCGTCATCCGGTTGATCGTTTGGTTTCGCATTATATTCACCAATGGTCTCAGCATGTAATGACGTGTGATATTAATCAAGCAGTTGATGAGTATGATGAGCTCGTTGCTTATAGTTGTTATGCTATGCAATTGAGTCCCTATATTGAAGAGTATGGGCGAGAAAATATATTATGTGTTTTTATGGAGTCGATTAAAAATAACCCACAAGAACAATTAACTAAGATTGCTGACTTTATTGGTTATAAAGGAGGGGTTCATTGGCAGTTTGATGTTGACATTCAGAATGTATCAAAAGAAAAAATACGCGCCTTTCCAGGCTATAAAGTATTAATCGATAGTCGCCCTATGGCTTGGTTGAGACGAAGGTTTATACCTCATAGTATTAGAAATAGTATTAAAAAAATATTCACTATGCAAAAAAGACCGCTAGTTAATCCTGAACAATTAGCTAAGATAACTGAAATCTTTGATGCTGATTTAAAGCTATTAAGTGTTATGTTAGGATGCAATATACTCTTAACGTGCAAGAACTATAATGCAGTAGTTTTGGAACAGTTTACTTATGCTGAAAATTAAGGCTCTTCCCGATTTCGTGGGGTGATCACTACATCTAGGATTAGTAGGTATTTTAGGTAAATGATAACCCATAAAATCCCTTATTAAATCAATTGACTAAAGAGATGTTTATGCATGTGGTATTGCATGCAAAACTACATGTTGATTTTACCCCGCAAAATCGGGAAGAACCAAAATTAAGGATGATTTTAATTTACTGTGAGATATTATCTAATCCGAAGTGACCTATAAGGTCACTTCGGAAGTGACGTTTTATTTATATTTAGAATAGTATAGCGGTTAAAAAAAGGTAGCTATTTTCTCATTTCTAGCATTACATTTTTAGCCGGTATATTATTTGTTATGGCTAATTTTTTTGCATCATCCCATTTACTTTCTTCAGTAGAAAATAATTGACCTATTTCCGATGGGATTTCAGAAAACCAATGAGTTACTTTTTCAAAAGTGGTCAATTGGGTTGAGTAGCCTAAACCTGGAGCTGAGTAGGTTGGATTACTCGCTAACACTTGGTTGAGAATCATGCCTTCTAAATCTGAAGGTGATAAGTTATTTTCCTGTGCATATAGAATTAAATCATCCCAAGTCAATTCTATATTTAATTGCAGTACAGCATTGAGTATATTATCAATTGAAGTGTCGGCAATTGAGGACCAAGTATTTAAGCCAATTACAGATGATAAGTTACTTTCTGAGTTGTATAGTCTAAAGTTTTCTCCTTGGTAGAAGCTAGTCCAATCAACTGTTGCACTAGGATCAGGGTTTCTTGAATCATGGTTACCACCGATTTGGATGCGCGGGAGTGATGTATTTTTTGATATAAAACTATTATTATTAAGAGTTATTTCTGATTTAATAAACTGCTCTGCTTGGTCGAGCGTTAAATCCGGTAAGGCTGTTCCGCTGAGATCTTTTCCTTGTTTAAGAGGCTGGAATGTAACGATTCGTCTTTGTGATTGCTCGGTGTAAAAAGTATTATTTGTAATGTTGATTTTTTTATGATTAAACTGATCGCTACATTTTGTTTGGTAGTAATTAGTTAAGAGTAAAAAACTTGAGGCATACGAGTCTACTGAGCTATGCTCAATGAATTTATTGCCTACAATATCTACATTTCTAAGTGGGCGTAATGCTCTGTCTTGATTTAAAAAAATGCGAGGTGCTTTAGAGTTGTCATGTGAATCAAATATGTTGTCATGAACTTTTAAATTTTCAACTGCCCCTAATGTAAGAAATATTTCTGCGTCTGAAATTTTATTTCTTGTAAGTACTACGTCATGAATAGCTCTGTCTTTGTATGTGTTAGGGTTTATATCAATAAGCGAAAAATTATAGCGTAGCCCATTTGCAAATGCTCTGCCATCCTCTGTGTAAGTTCTAGGGTCAATCCAACCTGAAATAGTATTATCAGATATCCATACATTTTTATTGGGTTTTTCAAAGGTTCCACCGGCTAACCTGTATGCCGTGCGCCCAAATGCAGGGCGTGTTAGTTTATTATTATAAATAAATCCATGGGCAATGCTTGAATAAATTAAGTGATTAGCTGAGTAGTCAAAGGTATTGTTAACTAGGGCAACATTTCGATAGCTATTGCTTGTAAATAGTTGGGTAATATTTGAGTCATGGAAGTATGAATCAAATATAAATAAACCTTGAGCGCTATTGCTTAGATCATATTTACTTTGAGCTAAAATTCCTTGCTCCATATTAATAACATCAATGTTTTTAAAAACAATATTTTGTGGGTTTTCATCGGTAATATTGAAGAAAACTGCTCGATCATTTAAGGCATTAGGGATGTTGGATTTAAGGTCGAATTTTAAATCAGTAATGCTAAGTCCCATCATGCCAGTTCCTCGCATTTTGATGAAATCATGTGAGGCTTTACCTGTATTCTTTATAATTGGTTTATTTCCTTGCCCGTAGGCTCCAAACTTAACCCCGTTGGCTTTAGGCCAATGCCATACATTAACTGTAGATCGCGTTTCTAATATTTCGTAGTGATATTGAATTCCATCGTTTGTAGCGTCATAAGAGCGAATTTGATTTACTCCAGATTCCATATCAAATGTTTGCCCTTTATTGAATAATACTTGATCGCCTGGTCTTAATTGACTTTCACGTTGAGTCGCTAAAGTTGAGCATACTTGAGTTGGAATTGCTGGTAGGTAGTTCCCTTCTAGGTCCTTTTCTGCTGTGTCAGCCAAAAAAGCACTACTTCTGAAAATTTTAAAATTTCCTTGAGGGTATCTGACAATGTTAACATTTTCTTTTGTAATGCACATTTCATCAGCAGTATATTTTCCATTTGGATAATTTGTAATATTGTAAGGGCTGAACTCGCCAAATGCGCGTGTAGCGGTTTTCCAAGGCCCAGAGCAAGAACCTGTTATTGCGGTATTTGCATCGCAATTGTTGTCAGGTGTTTGAGTTAAGCCGTTATATCTATCATCACCTATTATACTATCTACAAAGTAGTCTTTACCATCGCGCGCCCAAACTGTGATATTTTTTGTATCGGTGCTTGTAGAGCCATCTTTAGCAGTAATAGTTAAGGTTGCGCTGTATTCACCAGGCTCATCGAACACATAAGACGCATTGAAGGCATTGTAGGTTGTTAAAATTGCATCGGTAGCAATATTTTTAATTTCCCAATCGTAATTTGCAATATTATCTTTACCTGTAGAATCGGTACCGCGCAAGAACACCCCAAAAGGTGCGTAGCCTTTATCCAAAGAAAGTTGGTCTTTATTTGCTTCACATTCTGCCGGTGTGAAGTCTACATGCTTTTCATAGTAGGGGAAAAATCGATTACATTTTTCATTTGTAAAAAAATCGGTTTCCGCATTTGTAATTTTGGCAACTAATTCTGTGCTGGCTTCTATAGGTACCTGACCAAAACACATGCGTTCTGTGGCGGCTGAAAGGCTGGTTGTTAGACCAAGACCTAAAAGTAGGGGGATTAATTTAAGTTTCATGACTTTTCCTCTGGAATTGAGTGTAATGATTTTTATGTGATTATAGCAATAACGCATACTCAGTTGTTATTGTACTTTGGTACAAGGTGTTAGCTAATGGATACAGGGCAAATAGCCCTGTTTTCCTATCTATTTACA
>ENA-OSET01002593-OSET01002593.1-sediment-metagenome-genome-assembly--contig:-NODE-2593-length-17278-cov-30.731120_pt1 | contig 17278 bp, 26 predicted proteins | sample MGYA00237882_ERZ534229 | MGnify/ENA primary metagenome ERZ534229 (study PRJEB26408, sample SAMN06266212) | sediment metagenome | isolation source: Hudson Canyon methane seep mesocosm | place... | reverse complement strand
ACACACTGGGCTCAAGCACAATTGAAGCATTATATAAGCGTTAACAGCGCTTTACGCAGAGTAAGCCGATGCGTTTAACGCACGGCTTTTATTTACGCTCCGTTATTTACATCAAAGGGTAGCCAACCGATAAATTTGGCATCGGTCTACTGTCCTATCTCTCACAAAGAACTTTCCCCAGAACTAAAAAAGCAAGTAATGAAGTTTTCATGCACTTCCTTACATTATATCCAGTGGTAAAGAACAACTACCTAAAAAATAGGGTACGATTTTATTTTCTACTCCAACATGAATGCATCGTCAACCAAGACTCGGAAGTATATAAGCCTGACGGAACACAAAAATCGAAACACAATTTTTTATTTACCGTGCGCGTATGCTTTCGTATGTGTCCGCTTTTAGATGTGGATTCAATAGATCGTTGCAACACATTTATTAGACTCCCCTGCCGGCTTATCATAACCCAGAGTTTTTCTTGTTCTGGCGCTAATTTCTCAGCTATTTCATCAAGCTCTTCTTGTGTATATCATGACAAGCAAGTCCGTTTAGGAAGGAACTGCCTGAGCAGCCTGTTAATATACTCACTGCTGTCTCTTTGCCATAGACCTTGAGGCTTATCTTTATGTCTGTGGCAAAAGCTTCTATATTGCCAAAATAGTCATCACCACTGTTTATCGGGAGCTATTCGTAAATATAAATGAGCCCGATATTTAGCGACAAAAATTTTCACGCAACGCTTGCTGAGAAGGGCTTAAAGACCTAGTAATTCATGGCAAACAAGAAACCATCCCTGCTTAAAACGAATCAATGCTGTGCTTGCTTCTCGAGTATATGTCAAAGGGCTCAATATCCTTTTCTGGAACACACGCGACGATGATCCCATCTGCACAAAACGTTTCGTTGTCGAAGTCAGCGTGGCAAATAATTTTGTAGCCATGCTGTTCTAGCTTGTTAAGGCACTGAATATGTAAATCTTGGGAATGTGTAGAGATAAAAATCACCTCAAACCGCTTTTGATCCATAGAGTCAGAAATTGCTTCAAGCAAGTGCATTTCAGCGCCTTGAATATCAGCATGTAAAATGCCCAACTTTTCTATTTCATTGCTTGCCATAAAGTCGTTTACGTCCATACCTCCATCACCAATAAGGTCATTAATAAACGTAGCTTTTTCACCATTAAGCTCGAAGTTTTTCATTCCAACTCTTAAGTTGTTTTTGTCGGGCTCCATTAAGTAGACGTCAGCACTTGGACACTCTTTTTTATACCATAATGAGTAGAAGCCCCAGTAAGCGCCTAGCTCAAGCATTGGTAGATCAGGGTTTACATGCTCCATTATCTTCATAAAGGCATACTCTTCTTGTGGTTCATGAACTCCTCTATTTATCAACAATAATTGACTGAAGTCACCGTAATACCCCGAATCCACCCCTATTAAAACCTTGATTCCATTATGCATGGGCACGTAATGATCCGAAAATCTTGGGTCTTTAGCTGGCACGCCAGCATCATGCACGCGAGGTATACGAACGTTATTAGGGTCGCTGATCACCTCTCGAAATCGCCCTAAAGTATCGTGATCGTGAGCCTTAGGTGTTACTTTTTTCATTTTTTTGCCTTGTTTTTTTGTTTTTAAAAGTTTCAACGCTCGGTTACCACGCCAGCGATCCTAATTCTCAACTACTGAAGAGTAGCGTTAATCCGTTAATGAGATTCGTTTTTTTAATGGGTACTTCAGAACTCTAGGGTAAACTTTTGAAAGATGGCTCTCATCGGAATCAAAATCGTACCCTAAAATAATAATTCTACACATCGTAATTTGCCGTTAAAGAAAGCAGTATGCGAGCGTTCCGAGGAGCGCTCCTGACCAATGCTATGTAGCTCTAATCGTTTATTTTAACGCTTTCAGTTATTACCAGAACTAAAAGGGAATATCATCATCAAAATCATCCATTGCTGGCGCCATTGGGGCTGGCTGGGGTGCTGTTTGCGGCCGCGCCTGTTGCGGAGCATAAGCTTGTTGTTGAGGCTGTTGCGCTTGTTGCGGCTGTCCTTGTTGCATTGGCGCGGACTGAGGCGCTTGCTGCTGGGGTTGCTGCGCATACCCTCCCTGCTGAGGTGCTTGATCAAAACCACCGACTCGACTATCCAGCATTTGTAGCTCATTGCCGACAATTTCAGTTGTGTAGCGGTCTTGTCCCTGCTGATCCTGCCATTTGCGTGTTTGCAGACGCCCTTCCAAATAAACTTTAGAGCCTTTTTTAAGGTAGTCTTTCGCAATCTCAGCGAGGCGATTGAACAGAACAATGCGATGCCATTCTGTTTTTGGCACCATTTGCCCGGTTTGCTTATCCTTGTAACTTTCGTCTGTCGCCAAACTAAGATTCGTGACAGCTGAACCTTGCGCGGTAAAACGTGTATCGGGATCTTGCCCCAAATTACCAATTAAAATTACTTTGTTTATGCCTCTAGCCATGTCTTTCCCCTAAGCGTGTCACCGTCCGTGTTATTGTATTCCCTTGCCCGAAGGCGATGTGAATTTGAGTAAGCATTGTCGCATGCCTTCTCGGTATTTTCTACGTAGATTATGTTGCAAAACGAAGACGCACTTCTTCTAATGCACGCTCATCTAACTCGTGCGGTAGAATTTTTAAGTAGGCCGCACCCTGCGGCACTACCACAACGTCTTCGACGCCTCGAACACTTATCAATTCCCTGCTCAACAAGGTAATTTGATCGTCCATAAGGTTTGAAAAATTTAGACTCATCGTAGATTGATGCTGGGGCGCCTGCATAGATAGAGCAATTATCAGCCAAAGCCCCGACAACACAGAAACCAAGATATAAACACCAGCGGGGCCGAAATTTGCGAGCACAGCGCCTCCCGCAACACCTCCGCAAAATGCGCCTAAAAACTGATAAGTAGAATAAACACCCATTGCGGTGCCCTTGCCGCCTGCCGGGCATAATTTACTGACCAGCGATGGCAAGCTTGCCTCAAGCAGATTAAAGCCCATGAAGAACAGAAACAGTGCAAGACAAAAACCCAATGCACTATGCCGTAACCCAATCATCGCTAATGCTGAAAACACCAGCAATGCGATCGCTGCACAAAATACCGGCTTCATTTTTTGTCTTTTTTCAGCAATGAGAATAAACGGAACCATGGCAAAAAAGGATAAAACCAATACTAAGAAGTACACCCACCAATGCGATTCTTTAGCCAGGCCTGCATCGTTTACAAGCGATAACGGTACGGCAATAAAAATAGCGGTTAACGCCATATGTAGGGCAAAAATACCGATATCCAAACGCATTAGCTGACTATCTTTCAGGACAGCGGACAACTGGTCTCTAAACAACGCGGCATCACGATTCCGATTAAGATGGGTTGGTGAAGGCACCTTGATTAATAGCCAAACACCTGCGATCAACGCCAGCATTGCAGTCACCCAAAAAATCCCTGACAAACCAAATCCCTCCGCGACGATTGGCCCCAGCACCAGCGCTAACGAAAAAGACAGACCAATGGACATACCGATTATCGCCATTGCCTTGGTTCGGCTTCCATCACTCGTTAAATCACTTAATAAGGCCATAATAACACTGGCAATCGCTCCTGCACCTTGCAAGAAGCGCCCCGCAATTACGCCATAAATATGCTCACTCGTTGCCGCGAGTATACTGCCTAACGCAAAGATGGCTAAGCCAAGAAAAATCATCGGCTTACGCCCCACTCGATCAGACATTGCACCAAATGGTATTTGAAACAAGGCCTGACTCAAGCCGTAGGCGCCCATCGCAAACCCTAATAACTCAGGTGTCGCCCCCTCGTACCCATCGCCGTATAAAATAAATACCGGCAACACCATAAACAAACCTAACATGCGTGTTGCATATAAAAAGGCAAGGGAAAAAACTGAATGTCGTTCTTGTTGATTCATCAAATAGGAGCTATCTAAGATTACAGGCGCGCTATTCTACCATTATTGAAAAAAGACTCATCTGGCTTTCACAATTTCTTTGTAACTATTCACCCGCGAAACCTAAATCGGCGGTATAATTCTCTCCTTTAGCCTAGAAAAAGAGCATGGATACAATACACGTTCGTGGCGCACGTACCCACAACCTTAAAAATATCGATTTAGACATCCCCCGCGATAAGCTAATTGTCATTACTGGCTTATCAGGTTCCGGTAAATCTTCACTTGCGTTTGACACGCTCTATGCGGAAGGTCAGCGCCGTTATGTTGAATCGCTTTCTACATACGCGCGACAATTCTTATCCATGATGGATAAGCCAGAAGTCGATCATATAGAAGGCCTCTCACCGGCGATTTCCATTGAACAAAAATCTACCTCACATAATCCACGCTCCACCGTGGGCACGATTACAGAAATTTACGACTACCTTCGCTTACTTTATGCCCGCGCAGGCGAACCGCGCTGCCCGACCCATGGTGTCCCACTCGACGCGCAGACGGTCAGCCAAATGGTCGACAAGGTGCTTAGCTTCGAAGAAGGCAGTAAATTAATGATGCTAGCGCCCGTCGTACAAAACCGTAAGGGCGAGCATTTACACACATTCCAAGAACTCATCGCACAAGGCTTTATCCGTGCCAGGATCAACGGCCTAGTAGTTGACCTCGATGACGCGCCGGCTTTAGATAAAAATAAGAAACACACCATTGAGGTGGTCGTCGATCGCTTTAAAGTACGCGATGACATCCAACAACGTATCGCCGAATCATTCGAAACTTGCCTGGAACTTACAGACGGTATTGCACTGATTGCCCCGATGGATAATAGCAGTGATTTAGAAGAGATGATTTGCTCTTCGCGGTTTGCGTGCCCGCATTGTGGTTACTCCATTAGCGAACTTGAGCCACGCATGTTTTCATTTAATAATCCAGCCGGCGCCTGCCCTACCTGCGATGGATTAGGTATAAAGCAGTTCTTTGATCCTGCACGTATCGTGCAATCCCCTGAGCTTACTTTAGCGCAGGGGGCTATCAGAGGTTGGGATCGCCGAACTGTCTATTACTTCCAACTACTATGTAGCGTGCTGAATCACTATGACACCTCAATAGACACGGTTTATGCGGACCTGCCAGAAAACATTAAACAGGTCATCTTATACGGCAGCAATAAGGACGAAATCGCCTTTAATTATGTGAACTCACGTGGCGACACCATACAACGTAAGCATCCGTTTGAGGGTGTCATCCCGAATATGGAGCGACGCTACCGTGAAACAGAATCACAAATGGTGCGTGATGATCTTGCTTCGTACCAAGCAAACCAAGCCTGCCCAAGTTGTCATGGCACGCGATTGCGTGAAGCCTCGCGCTTTGTCTATATTCAGGAACAAACCCTTCCGGAAATTACGGCGCTGCCGATTGGGGAGAGCTTACGCTATTTCAACGAGATGACCTTAGATGGGAAACGCGGCGAAATCGCTGAAAAAATTGTCAAAGAAATAGAGCTGCGCTTGGAATTCTTAGTCAATGTAGGCCTAGACTATTTAACCCTTGAACGCAGCGCCGAAACTTTGTCAGGGGGCGAAGCACAGCGCATTCGCCTCGCAAGCCAAATTGGTGCTGGCTTAGTTGGTGTAATGTATATCCTTGATGAACCCTCTATCGGGCTGCATCAACGCGACAATGATCGTCTCCTCAAAACGCTTACCCATCTGCGTGATCTTGGGAATACGGTTATTGTTGTCGAACACGATGAGGAAGCTATTCGACTTGCTGATCATGTCATCGATATAGGCCCCGGCGCGGGGGTTCATGGCGGCAGCATTATCTCGCAAGGCACGCCCAAACAGGTGATGGAAGACCCAAATTCTGTTACAGGCGCTTATCTCTCAGGAAAGAAAGGCATTCAAATACCCGCTCAACGCAATAAGCCAAATGAACAGATGCGCTTGAAATTGATCGGTGCGAAAGGGAATAATCTTAATAATGTCGACCTAGACATTCCTATCGGCCTTTTCACATGTATCACCGGAGTATCCGGCTCAGGCAAATCGACGCTAATCAATGCGACGCTTTATCCCCTCGCGGCAACTGCGCTAAACAAAGCGACAACATTAGAAGCGGCTGCGTTTGATCGAATTGAAGGTTTGGACAAATTTGACAAAGTAATTGATATCGACCAAAGCCCGATCGGCCGGACGCCTCGCTCAAATCCGGCTACGTATACGGGCCTATTCACCCCTATTCGTGAACTATTTTCTGGCACCCCGGAGTCAAGGCAGCGAGGCTACAAGCCCGGCCGCTTCAGTTTTAATGTCAAGGGTGGGCGCTGCGAAGCATGCCAGGGGGATGGGGTCATTAAAGTAGAAATGCACTTTTTGCCAGATGTTTATGTTCCATGTGATGTATGCAAAGGGAAACGCTATAACCGTGAAACACTGGACATAAAATATAAGGGTAAAAATATTAATGAAGTATTGAGCATGACCATTGAAGATGCTCGCGAGTTCTTCGATGCAGTGCCCTTTATCGCACGTAAGTTACAGACACTCATAGACGTAGGCCTTTCTTATATTCGACTAGGGCAAAGTGCCGTCACACTCTCTGGAGGCGAAGCGCAGCGGGTCAAGCTCGCAAAAGAGCTTTCTAAACGCGATACGGGTAAAACACTTTACATTCTAGATGAGCCGACAACAGGCTTGCACTTTCACGATATTGAACAATTACTCATTGTGTTAAATAGGCTGCGCGATCATGGCAATACAATTGTTGTTATCGAACATAATCTTGATGTCATCAAAACCGCTGATTGGGTAATTGACCTTGGACCCGAGGGCGGTGTGCGTGGGGGGAATATTATTGCTCAAGGAACGCCCGAAGAAGTGGCTGTTACAAAGGGATCCTTTACCGGACAGTTTTTAAAACCTCTACTTTCTTTAAATAAAGAAACGGGACCCTAATTAACTTAATTGAGGCCTTACATGCACTAACTGCTCTCTGAACCTACAATAAAAAGCCCGATATCACGCTAATGATATCGGGCTTTTTAATTCTTAAGGCTTAACAGCCTTGTCCTTACTCGTCGTCTTCGTCGATCTCATCAACGATTGGACGGTCTACAAGTTCAACGAACGCCATTGGCGCCGCATCACCCGTACGGAAACCGCACTTAAGAATACGGATATAACCGCCAGGACGATCCTTATAACGAGGACCAATTTCATTAAACAACTTTGCAACAACCGCATCGTCACGAACGCGAGCGAACGCTAAACGACGGTTTGCTACCGAGTCATTTTTAGCCAAAGTGATTAGAGGCTCAGCGACACGGCGGAGCTCTTTCGCTTTTGGCAATGTTGTCTTAATCAACTCGTGCTCAACCAATGAAGCTGCCATGTTCTTAAACATAGCCTTACGATGAGAGCTGTTCCGGTTGAATTTACGACCACTTTTACGATGACGCATTTTTAGATTCCTTACCTGTCTAAGTCGAGACTAACTTAATGAGCCAGCACTCGATCATCGCCCTTTAAGCTAGCCGGTGGCCAGTTTTCAAGACGCATACCCAAAGAAAGACCACGAGATGCAAGAACATCCTTAATTTCAGTAAGAGACTTCTTACCTAAGTTAGGAGTTTTAAGCAGTTCTACTTCCGTACGCTGAATCAAATCACCGATGTAGTAAATGTTCTCTGCTTTCAAACAGTTCGCAGAGCGGACTGTAAGTTCAAGGTCATCCACTGGACGCAGGAGAATCGGATCGACTTCTTCCTCTTCTTCCTCTTGTACAGGTTCTTTCTCATTATCAAAGTCAACAAATACGGCCAACTGTTGCTGAAGTATCGTCGCTGCGCGACGGATAGACTCTTCAGGATCAATCGTTCCGTTTGTCTCTAAATCGATTACCAGCTTATCCAAATCGGTACGCTGTTCAACACGCGCATTCTCAACAGAGTATGCAACGCGAGCAACTGGGCTGTACGAAGCGTCTAACTGCAAACGCCCGATGGCACGCGTTTCATCTTCACCATTGTTGCGCTGGTCCGCCGGCTCATAGCCACGCCCACGAGCAACCTTAATATTCATGTTAATCTCACCCTTATCGCTTAGGTTGCAGATAACATGATCTGGGTTCAAGATTTCAACATCGTGATCAACTTGAATGTCACTCGCTAAGACCGCACCGCCACCTTTTTTCGTTAAAGTGAGCGTTGCTTCCTCTTTAGCGTGCATATTGATTGCTAGCCCTTTCAAGTTCAATAGAATCTCTATGACATCCTCTTGAACCCCTTCGATTGCACTATACTCGTGCAATACGCCATCAATCTCAGCTTCAACAACTGCACAACCTGGCATCGAAGACAAAAGGATACGGCGAAGAGCACTACCTAAGGTGTGCCCAAAGCCCCGCTCAAGTGGCTCCAGAATAACTTTTGCATGTGTTGCGCTTAATCCCTGAACTTCTATGTTACGAGGATTCAAGAATTCATTTACTGAACGCTGCATATACGCCCCTATACGTTATGTTGTAGATCCGGAGCTTACTTAGAGTAAAGCTCTACGATTAGGTTTTCGTTGATGTCTGCTGGTAGATCACTGCGCTCTGGTACCGACTTAAACGTGCCAGTTAGCTTAGTCGCGTCTACGTCAACCCACTCAACAGATGCTCGATTCGCAGAAAGATCCACCGCGCTTTTTATGCGCAATTGGTTCTTCGCTTTTTCACGAACAGACACTGCATCACCCGCTTTCACTTGAAATGATGCAACGTTCACGACGGTATCATTTACTAAGATAGCTTTGTGCGATACCAACTGACGTGCTTCAGCGCGTGTTGAGCCATAACCCATACGGTATACGACATTATCAAGGCGTTGTTCGAGAAGCTGTAGCAAGTTTTCACCGGTTGCGCCTTTACGACGAGCCGCTTCCTTATAATAGCCACGGAACTGCTTTTCTAGTACGCCGTATAAACGACGGACTTTCTGCTTCTCTCTTAACTGCGTACCATACTCAGACAAGCGACTACGGCGCGCGCCGTGCATGCCTGGTGCAGATTCGATATTACATTTTGAATCCAGTGCTTTCACACCGCTCTTCAAAAATAGGTCTGTCCCTTCTCGACGAGACAGCTTACATTTTGGTCCAATATAACGAGCCATTTACTGTTCCCCTAAACGCGACGTTTTTTCGGTGGACGACAACCGTTGTGTGGAATCGGTGTGACGTCAGTGATATTTGTGATCTTGTAACCACAAGCGTTTAGTGCTCGAACAGCGGACTCGCGTCCTGGCCCAGGCCCTTTAACCATAACTTCAAGGTTTTTTAGGCCGTATTCAGCAGCCGCGTTACCGGCTCTTTCAGCTGCTACCTGCGCAGCAAAAGGTGTACTTTTTCGTGAACCACGGAATCCAGAACCCCCAGCAGTTGCCCATGAAAGAGCGTTGCCTTGGCGATCTGTAATGGTCACGATTGTGTTGTTAAATGATGCATGGATGTGAGCCATACCATCAACAACAGTCTTTTTCACCTTTTTACGGGTACGTGTACCTGGCTTTGCCATTACTGTTTCCTACTTATTTGCGAATTGGTTTGCGAGGACCCTTACGAGTGCGTGCATTCGTCTTACTTCGCTGACCGCGCACAGGCAAGCTGTGGCGATGGCGAAGTCCTCGGAAGCAACCCAGATCCTTCAAACGTTTAATGTTCATTTGAACTTCACGGCGCAAATCACCTTCAACAATAAGCTTGCTGACTTCGGCTCTAAGTGTGTCCAACTGCTCTTCAGTTAAAGAACTGATACGTTCAGTTGGCGTGACACCCGTTGCGTCGCAAAGTTGATATGCAGTCGTTGTCCCTACACCATAAATATACGTCAGTGAAATCACTGCGTGTTTATGATCAGGAATATTGACACCGGCTATACGTGCCATTCATCTAACTCCACTTAATTACATGGTTTCAGAGCATTTGCTCGTCCGCCACCTTTGGTTACCGTCAATAAAAGGGCGCGAATCATAGCGCTTGATCATAAATAAATCAAGTCGCTGAATCTACGCCCCATCTAATAGCGCAAGAATTAACCTTGGCGCTGTTTATGACGAGGTTCTTGGCAAATGACTCGAACTGAGCCATTGCGACGTATTACTTTACAGTTACGGCACATTTTCTTTACCGATGCACGAACTTTCATTTGCTACTCCAACTAGTTTGCAATGAAAAGTGGCAGTTAACGCAGCATTCCGCTACTACCGCTACCTTTCAGGTTCGATTTTTTCATGAGGGACTCGTATTGATGCGACATCAAATGCGATTGTACTTGCGCCATAAAGTCCATCACAACTACCACAACTATAAGCAGTGAAGTTCCGCCGAAGTAAAACGGCACATTGAACCAAACCACCATAAACTGGGGTAAAAGAGACACTGCTGCAATATAAGCAGCACCAAATATTGTTAAACGAGTGAGCACGTTGTCTATATAATTTGCGGTCTGTTCACCTGGCCTAATACCTGGAACAAATGCCCCTGAGCGCTTCAGGTTATCTGCAACTTCCCTCGGGTTGTACATTAACGCCGTATAAAAGAAGCAGAAGAACACGACTGCTGCTGCAAATAAAATAATGTACAAAGGCTGACTCGGGCCTAACGCTTGGGATACATCAGCTAGCCATTCCATACCTTCGCCTTGACCAAACCATTGCCCAAGCGATGCGGGAAACAATAGGATACTCGACGCGAATATCGGCGGGATAACTCCGGCCATGTTGACCTTGAGCGGCAAATGGCTAGTTTGCTGCGCATATCCACCGCGTGCTTGTTGACGCTTAGCATAATTTACGGTGATGCGGCGCTGGCCTCTCTCCATAAACACGACAAACCCCACAATTACGACTGCGAAGACTGCAATTAACAACAGCGCTAATATGTTTAATTCGCCTTGGCGTGCCGCCTCAAACGACTGTCCAAAAGCGCCAGGCAATCCGGCGACAATACCAGCAAAAATAAGCAGCGAGATGCCATTACCAATGCCACGCTCCGTAATCTGTTCGCCCAACCACATTAAGAAAACAGCGCCACAAACAAAGGTAGTAACCGCTAGAAAGTAAAAGCTAAAGCTGTCTGTAAACGTAACGCCCTGAGACGCCAAACCAACCGACATACCAGACGCCTGAATGAAAGCCAAAAAGACCGTGCCGTAGCGGGTCATTTGACTAATTTTACGGCGCCCTGCCTCACCCTCTTTCTTCAGCTGTTCTAAGCTCGGGGTTACTGCAGTCATCAACTGCATAATAATCGATGCAGAGATATAGGGCATGATGCCCAGGGCAAAAATACTCATGCGTTCAAGGGCACCGCCCGAGAACATATTGAACAAGCTCAATATCGTTCCCTGGTTTTGCTCAAATAACGCTGCGAGACGATCTGGGTTGATCCCAGGAACCGGTATGTGGGCGCCAATTCGATAAACCAAGATCGCTGCAAAAACAAACCATAGGCGCGATTTAAGCTCATCCAAGCCTTTGCCGGCACCACCTTGCATTGCGGGAGATTTTGCCATTTTGTGTTAGTCCTCGACCTTTCCGCCAGCGGCTTCGATTGCGGCTTTTGCCCCTTTCGTTACCTTCAAACCTTTGACGGTGACGGCTGACGTAATTTCTCCAGACAAAATAACTTTTGCTGTTTTCGTATCACGTCGGACCAAGTTAGCGTTCTTGAGCGCATCAAGATCCACCACATCACCTTCGGTAAGTGTGAGCTCGTGAAGACGAATCTCAGCGGAATACTGAGCCTGTCGAGACGAAAAACCAAACTTAGGCAATCGTCTTTGAAGGGGCTGTTGACCACCCTCAAACCCTGGCGCAACTGAACCACCAGAACGTGCCTTCAAACCTTTGTGACCACGACCACCCGTTTTACCAAAACCACTACCAATGCCGCGTCCAACACGGCGGGCTGCAGTTTTCGAACCAGGAGCTGGGCTTAAAGTATTAAGACGCATATTACTCTCCTTCAATTCTAACTAAGTAGTTAACTTTATTAGCCATACCGCGAACCGAGGGCGTATCCTCAAGCTCTACAGTCTGACCGATTTTTCGCAGACCCAAACCAGCTACACAGGCTTTGTGCTTTGGCAACTGACCAATTGGGCTACGAAAAAGCGTGACTTTGATCGTTTTCTTAGCCATGACCTTATCCTGTAATGTCTTCTACTGATTTGCCGCGTTTCGCCGCAACGCCTTCAGGAGACTGCATCGCCTTAAGTCCGTTGATCGTAGCGCGAACTACATTAACCGGGTTTGTTGAACCGTAGCACTTTGCTAATACGTTCTGTACGCCGGCCACCTCTAACACGGCCCGCATTGCACCACCGGCGATAATTCCAGTACCGTCAGAAGCTGGCTGCATGTAAACCTTTGAACCACCATGACGTGAGTTAATTGGATACTGCAACGTATTACCACTCAGCGGTACGTTGATCATGTTTTTACGAGCGGCGTCCATGGCTTTTTGAATCGCCACAGGTACTTCTCGCGCCTTACCACGACCAAATCCAACTCGACCCGCACCGTCACCGACTACGGTCAACGCTGTGAAGCCGAAAATACGACCACCTTTAACCACCTTGGCAACTCGGTTAACTTGAACTAGCTTCTCTTGTAGTTCAGATCCTTTTTGCTCTTCTACCTTCATCGTAATGCCCCTTAGAATTCCAAACCAGCTTCACGTGCCGCATCTGCTAAAGCTTTGACACGACCATGATATTTGAAGCCTGACCGATCAAAAGCAACACGTGTAACCCCTGCAGCTTTCGCACGTTCAGCAATCAGCTGACCAACCTTAGACGCTGCATCTGAATTGCCTGTGGCACTACCACGTAGCTCTTTTTCAACTGTTGATGCCGAAGCCAATACCTTACTACCCTCGGGTGTAATAACCTGAGCGTAGATGTGGCGAGGCGTACGGTGGATCGTCAAACGGGTTTCACCGAGTGACTTCAATTTAAAGCGAGTTTTCTTCGCTCTACGCAATCTTGAAACTTTTTTTGTGCTCATTGTCTCACCTATTTCTTCTTGGCTTCTTTACGTCTGACATGCTCATCAGCATAACGAACTCCTTTGCCCTTATAAGGCTCAGGCGGACGGTAAGCGCGGATTTCAGCCGCTACTTGACCCAGCAGCTGCTTGTCTATACTGGACAACACAATCTCAGTTTGAGACGGCGAAGCAGCCTTCACGCCTTCAGGAAGTTCGTAAACCACAGGGTGTGAAAAGCCGAGCGTTAGATTTAATTTATCGCCCTGGACTTGAACCCTGTAACCCACACCAACAAGCTGTAGTTTCTTTTCGAAACCCGCAGACACGCCAGTGACCATGTTGTTAACCAGCGAACGCGTAGTACCAGACATAGCGCGAGAGAACTTACTGCCATTTTTAGCAGCAAATGTAAGTTTGGCGCCCTCTTGAGCGACAGTTACGACAGAATTTATTTCTAATGAAAGAGAACCCTTGCCGCCTTTTACTTCAATTTGATCATCAGTCAGCTTTACTTCTACACCAGAAGGAAGCTCGACAGGACTATTGGCAACCCTTGACATGCTTTACTCCTAGAATACTGTGCAGATAACTTCGCCGCCGATACCCGCATTACGGGCAGCGCGATCAGTCATTACGCCTTGCGATGTCGAGACAATCGCAACACCCAAGCCACCACGAACGCTGGGCAGCTCGGTAGCGCTCTTATATTGGCGCAAACCTGGACGACTAGAACGTTTGATTTCTTCGATGACAGGCTTGCCTTCGAAGTACTTTAGTTCAACGGTCAACTCTGGTTTTGCGTCATCTGCCACTGCAAAGCTTTCGATAAAACCTTCAGTTTTCAGAACTTCCAGAACTGACACTTTCATTTTTGAAGATGGCATGGAAACAGTTTGCTTCTCGGCCATTTGTGCATTACGAATACGTGTAAACATATCCGCAAGCGTATCTTGCATACTCATCGTATGTTCTCCTGATCATTTCAGTTGTGCAGCGCTACTAAATTGAGAACCAGCAACGCTTACCAACACTAAATCGAACTAGAAAATTACCAGCTCGCTTTTTTCAAGCCGGGCACATTACCATTCATACCTTGCTCACGCAACTTAATACGTGAAAGCTTGAACTTACGGTAAACACCATGTGGGCGACCCGTTACCTGACAACGATTACGCAAGCGCGAAGGGCTTGCATTACGCGGCAGCTTCTGAAGCTTCATCTGCGCTTCCCAACGATCTTCGTCAGACGTTGCAGGGCTAGCAATAATTGCTTTTAGCTCTGCACGCTTCACCGCAAATTTGGCAACTGTCTTTTCGCGCTTAATTTCACGCTGCTTCATTGAGATCTTAGCCATAGCCTTTAGCCTTATTTCTTAAATGGGAAGTTAAAGGCACGCAATAGAGCGCGGCCTTCGTCATCCGTCTTAGCAGAGGTAGTTATCGTGATGTCTAATCCACGAATCTTATCAACTTTGTCATATTCAATTTCTGGGAATATGATCTGCTCTTTAACACCCATGCTGTAATTGCCGCGCCCGTCAAAAGACTTTGCGTTTAAGCCGCGGAAATCACGGATCCGAGGGATCGCAATCCCAACCAACCGATCAAAAAACTCCCACATTCGGTCGCCACGCAATGTGACCTTACAACCGATAGGATAGCCTTCGCGCACTTTAAACCCTGCAACTGACTTGCGAGCCTTAGTTACAACCGGCTTTTGACCTGCTAATTTCGCTAGATCCGCTACGGCATTTTCAAGCAACTTCTTGTCCGCTAGCGCTTCGCCAACACCCATATTCAGGGTGATCTTTTCAATACGAGGTACCTGCATCGAGCTCTTGTAGCTGAACTCTTCAGTTAAAGCAGGGACGACTTCGCTTTTGTAAATTTCTTTCATCTGCATATCGTTACCTACTCAACTACTTGTCTACGACTTCGTCGTTAGACTTGAAAACACGAACCTTTTTGCCATCTTCAAGGACTTTGAAACCTACGCGGTCTGCTTTGCTGGTCGTTGGATTAAAAATCGCAACATTAGAAGCTTGAATTGGGGCTTCTTTTTCAACAATACCACCGGGTGTACCCAACATTGGGTTTGGTTTGGTATGGCGCTTAATCATATTAATGCCAGACACGACCAAACGGCCATCTTTCATTATACGATTAACTTTACCGCGCTTACCGCTGTCCTTGCCTGCTATGACAATCACTTCATCGTCACGTTTGATCTTCTTCATAACCGGCCTCTATCCTTAAAGCACTTCTGGTGCTAGGGAAATAATTTTCATATATTTTTCGCCACGCAATTCACGCGTTACAGGGCCAAAAATACGGGTTCCGATAGGTGCATCTTGCGCATTCAGCAAAACAGCAGCGTTACCGTCGAACTTTATCAATGAACCGTCCGGTCGACGTACACCTTTTCTGGTACGCACAACAACCGCATTCATTACCTGACCTTTCTTAACTTTACCGCGTGGAATCGCTTCCTTTACAGTAACTTTAATTACGTCACCAATTCGAGCATAACGTCGATGTGAGCCACCCAGCACTTTAATACACTGCACTCGCCGCGCACCGCTGTTATCGGCAACGTCGAGCATACTTTCCGTCTGAATCATCTTGGATCTCCAAACTTTCCTGGGTTAGACGTTAGATGCTTTCTCAACAACGCTTATCAACTTCCAAGATTTCGTCTTCGACAGAGGACGCGTTTCTTGAATAGTGACGACATCGCCAATATTGCATTCGTTATTTTCATCATGTGCATGCAGCTTGGTAGACCGTTTAACGTATTTACCATAAATTGGATGCTTTACACGACGCTCGACCAATACAGTAATGGACTTATCCATTTTGTCGCTAACGACTTTACCGTTAATGGTACGCGCCGTTGTAGTTGCAGCTTCAGTCATATTACTCACCTGCCTTTTGCGTCAATACTGTTTTGACACGAGCTATATCTTTGCGAACCTGAGTCAACAGGTGCGGCTGGTTTAGCTGACCCGTTGATTTTCGAAGACGAAGGTTAAATTGCTCCTTCAATAAACCAAGTAGCTCTTGGTTTAAATCTTCTACAGATTTTTCACGTAATTCATTTGCTTTCATTACATCACCGTCCTTTCAACAAAGGCTGTAGGAACTGGCAACTTAGCAGCCGCGAGAGCGAAGGCTTCGCGCGCCATTTCTTCTGACACACCCTCAATCTCATACAGCACTCGGCCTGGCTGAATCTGGGCTACCCAGTATTCAACGTTACCCTTACCTTTACCTTGACGAACCTCTAAAGGCTTTTGCGTGATCGGCTTATCTGGAAAAATACGAATCCAAATCTTTCCGCCACGCTTAACTTTACGTGTAATCGTACGACGTGCCGCCTCAATCTGGCGCGCAGTAATACGACCACGACCTGTCGCTTTCAAGCCGTACTCACCAAAGCTTATTTTGCTTCCACGGTGAGCTAGGCCTCGATTACGACCTTTTTGTACTTTTCTAAATTTCGTACGTTTTGGTTGTAACATCTCTCGGTCCCTTACTTAGCAGCTTTCTTCCGAGTGGCATTCTTTTCTTCGCGAACCTGTTCGATTCCGCCTAGAATTTCACCCTTGAAGATCCAAACTTTCACACCGATGATGCCGTATGTTGTACCCGCTTCGTGAGTCGCGTAATCAACATCTGCACGCAGTGTATGTAGTGGCACGCGACCTTCGCGATACCATTCACTACGAGCAATCTCAGCACCACCAAGACGACCGCCAACTTGAATCTTGATACCTTTGGCACCTTGACGCATAGCGTTTTGTACGGCGCGCTTCATAGCCCGACGAAACATAACACGACGCTCAAGTTGGTTTGCTACGCTCGCGGCAACCAATTTTGCATCCAAGTCAGGCTTACGAATCTCTTCGATATTAATATGAACGGGCACACCCATCATACCGCTGACTTCTTTGCGCAATTTCTCAACGTCTTCGCCCTTTTTACCAATTACGATGCCCGGGCGAGCCGTATGAATTGTAATTCGTGCATTTTGCGCAGGGCGCTCGATCATAATTTTACTGACAGACGCTTTTTGTAGACGCTTCATCAAATGCTCACGAACTTCAATATCATTGAGCAAATTCTTAGCGTACTCACCTTTCTCTGCATACCAAACGGAGTTGTGGTCTTTCACAATACCCAGTCTAATACCAGTAGGATGTACTTTCTGACCCATCTTAGTATCTCCTAGTTATCGGCCACTTTGACCGTGATATGACAGGTG
>ENA-OSET01002590-OSET01002590.1-sediment-metagenome-genome-assembly--contig:-NODE-2590-length-17298-cov-27.934499_pt1 | contig 17298 bp, 19 predicted proteins | sample MGYA00237882_ERZ534229 | MGnify/ENA primary metagenome ERZ534229 (study PRJEB26408, sample SAMN06266212) | sediment metagenome | isolation source: Hudson Canyon methane seep mesocosm | place... | reverse complement strand
TTCAGACTCATCGTAAATATTCAATCAACAGCCTAATTGACGTTAGTTAGCGTTATGCGTTTTTTCGATTGCGATTCAGGCCTATATTACCTAAAGTGGTGATTTGCTTTCAGGTTTAGCTACCATGACACTCTCTTGGCTGCGTTATCCAACGCTGTTATGCCTGTGCTTACTCAGCACTTTGGCCTCTGCCAACACACTGCGTGTTGCCTACGACGCCGACCCTGTGTCCCTAGACCCCTACGAACAGCTGTCTGGTGGTACCCTGCAGCTGGCTCACTTATTGTACGACCCGTTAATTCGCTGGACCCCTAAACAAGACTTTGAAGGCCGTTTGGCTACTGCTTGGCAGCGTTTAGACAGCCGCACCATTCGTTTCAACCTGCGCCACGACGTGACTTTTTCTAGCGGCAACCCAATGACTGCCCTCGATGTAAAGTGGAGCTTATTAAGAGCTAAATCCAGCCCCGATTTTAAAGGCATCTTCAAACCCATTAGCCAGGCGCGGGTTATTGATTCCCATACCGTCGACTTAATCACCGAACAGCCCTACGCGCTACTAGAAAACATGGCCACCCAGCTGTTTGTTATGGACAGCTTGCACTACCAAGGTTTTGACCACAATCAACGCGCCAAAGACGCCGTAGAAAAACACGGCCATTCTTATGCCTCGGAACACGCCTCCGGCACTGGGCCATATCACGTGACCCAACGCCAACAAGGCACCCTACTTAAACTAACGAGGAACCCTGTCTATTGGGACCATGCGTCGCCAGGCAATGTGCAACACATTAGCTTAACGCCCATTCACGACAGCGCTACGCGCAGCGCGGCTTTATTAGCCGGCGATTTAGACTTGATTGCACCGGTACCACCCATAGATCACTATCGCATTAACAAACACCCCGACATACAATTATTCACCCGTAGCGGTGCGCGGCTCATCAGTTTGCAAATGAACCAACAAAGGCGCCCAGAACTTCAAGATATACGGGTGCGACAAGCCATTGTTCATGCCATCAATAACAAAGGTATTGCGAGTAAAATAATGCGCGGCTTTGCCACACCTGCGGGCCAACAAAGCCCTCCCGGCTATCAAGGCCACTTGGCCAGCCTTGCTCCTCGATACGATCTTGCCTTAGCACAAAAACTCATGCAGCAAGCGGGTTATGGCAGCGGCTTTAGGCTGAGCATGATTGCGCCAAACAACCGCTATGTGAATGACGCAAAAATAGCCCAAACCGTGGTCATTATGTTGGCAAAAATCAATATAAAAGTGGACTTGGTGACCATGCCCAAAGCCCAATATTGGAAAAAATATGACCAAGCCAGCAGTGACCTAATGATGCTCGGCTGGCATTCAGACACCGAAGACTCGGCTAACTTTAGTGAAATGTTAGCCATGTGCCGCAACCCAGATAGCGGTTACGGTCGCTACAACGGCGGCCATTACTGCAACCCAGAAGTTGATCGCTTAGTCAGCGCCAGCGCCAAACAAACCAATTTAAAAAAGCGCACACAAATGCTGCAACAAGTGGAGCAAATTTTATATCAAGACGCCGCTTTTGTGCCTTTGCACTGGCAACACTTAGCCTGGGGTGCGCGCAAGGGGATCAATATCAAGGACGTGCTTACGGTAATGAACATCCCCTACTTGGCTGATTTAGTGGTCGCTCAACCGTGAACAATGTCGCCTCAGTGCTAAGCCGCTTAATCACCAGCGCCTTGATCATCATATTGGTGGCAATGGTCAGCTATTGGGTTTTAGGGCTAATTTCCCCTGACGAAACGCGCAACCTGAATCTAGCACAGTATTTATTACAGGTAGTGAGTGGTGATTTAGGTCAGTCGCAATTTTATCATCAGGCCAATTTACAGCTGGTACTACAGGTTCTTCCCGCGACCTTTGAACTGGTATTAGTCACCAGCTTGTTGGTGGTTTTGGTAGTCATTCCGTTGGGTTTATTCACCGCCATTGCGCCACAACATAAATTAGCCCGCAGCATAATGGCGGTTAGTTTAATAGGCATATCTTTACCGGTATTCCTCACAGGCAGCATTATGGTGTATTTTTTTGCCGTCGAATTAAACTGGCTTCCCACCTTTGGCCGCGGCACAACCGTGCCTATTGGCAGTTGGCAAAGCGGCCTATTAACTGTCTCTGGTTGGCAACACATCATGCTCCCTGCAGCCACCTTAAGCTTGGCTTTATTGCCACTGTTTTTACGCCTATTAAGGGCCGAACTACTACAAGTAATGCAAAGCAACCCAGTGCGCCTAGCTCAAGCCATGGGTATTACGCCATGGCGCATTTGGTTGTTTTATGGCTTAAGGAATGCCACCTTGCCGATGATCACCATGGCAGGCCTACAGTTTGGCACTTTAATGGCCTACACCATAGTGGCCGAAAGTTTATTTCAATGGCCCGGTGCAGGCTCGTTATTTATGCAAGCCATTAATCGGAGCGACGGCCCCTTGGTGTCTGCGCATCTAATTTTAGTCGCCATTATGTTCTTATCCGTCAGCGCCATTGCCGACTTAGCCTACGGCCTGTTTAATCCACACCTAGCCGCGTGGCGCCGCCAATGAATGCTGCCAAATATCATGGCCATCATATTTGGCGCCGTTTTCGTCGACAACAGCTGTGGCTGCAATTAAAGGCCAATAAGGTCGCTCTTATCAGTAGTGTGATTTTGTTGTTATTAACGGTTACGGCATTATTAGCACCTTGGCTGAGCCCATTTGATCCTTCAGTCTTACAGCAACAAAATATCATGGATGCGGAATTACCACCGGCATGGCATGAACAGGGAGACAGCCGCTTCTTATTAGGCACAGACGGCCTAGGGCGCGACTTACTCAGCAGTTTATTGCACGGCATAAGAACCTCTTTGTGGGTTGGCTTTTGGGCGGTACTGTTGCAGTTAACCTTAGGCACGGTATTGGGCCTATGTGCCGGTTATTTTGGTGGCTGGATGGATCGGCTGGTAATGCGCTTGGCCGACTTTCAACTCACTTTTTCTAGCCTAATGCTCGCCATTTTGGTGTTAGCCATTACTCGCGCAGCCATGGGTGCGCATGACTATCATGTGTGGTCTCCTTGGTTATTGATCTTAGTGCTCGGGTTGGCCGACTGGCCTCAATACGCCCGCACTTTAAGAGCCAGCGTGCTGGCCGAAAAACACAAAGATTACGTCGCCGCTGCACAGGTGCTGGGTTATCGCAGCCGCCACATTATGGTGATGCAAATTTTACCTAACACCTTGTCACCTCTGTTGGTAATTGCCACCCTACAGGTGGCGCACGTCATTTTAGCCGAAGCAGCCCTGTCCTTTTTAGGTATTGGCATGCCTTACGGCAACCCATCGTTAGGTGGCATGATGGGGTCTGGTTTTGAGTACATGCTAAGTGGTTTGTGGTGGATTGCACTGATGCCCGGGATTGCCTTGGTATTACTCTTACTGAGCATCAACTTAGTGGCCGATTGGTTACGTGATGCTCTGGACCCCAAAAACATAGGCCCGCAACAATGAGCCTGCACTTAAAGCCATCTACAAGGTTACTAAGCGTGCGTGACCTACACGTTAACTTTACCTCTCGCTGGCCACAAGAGCCCAACATAGACGTACTCAGAGGCGTGTCGTTCCAACTAGAGCGCGGAGAACGACTGGCCTTAGTGGGTGAAAGTGGTGCCGGTAAATCACTGCTGGCCACCAGTATTATTCAGCTATTGGATAGCAGCGCCCGTATCCGCCAAGGCAGCGTACACTTTGAAGGTCAAGACCTCACTCAACTTAGCTCTAAACAGCTTCGGCAAGTACGGGGGCATCGTATTGGCATGGTGTTTCAAGACCCCATGACTAACCTCAACCCTAACCTCACGCTAGAACAGCAATTGCTGCAGTGTATCTTGAGCCACCGTAACATCAGCCGTGCCGAGGCGCGCTTAGTGGCGTTACACAAACTAAGGCAGGTACACATTCCGGCACCCGAAACACGCATGCGCCAATATCCACACCAGTTGTCTGCAGGCCAGCTACAACGCGCAACCATAGCTATGGCTCTGGCCTTGGAACCGGCACTCATCATTGCCGACGAACCCACCAGCGCCTTAGACGTGACCATGCAAGCCGAAATTATTAGTTTGCTTACCCATTTATGTCACAACAACGGTGTCGCTTTGTTGCTGATTAGCCACGACCTCAGCTTAGTTGCTCATGCCAGTGATCGCTGCTTAATCATGTACGCCGGCCAAATTGTTGAACAAGGGCATACAAAAAGCCTCATCAATGATGCACAACACCCTTACACCCAGAGCCTGATCCGCGCCTTGCCACAAATGAGTGAGCCCGGACAAAGCCTGTATCAAATCCCTGGGCAAATGCCGTTCGCGCAAGAGCTAGGCAACCAGTGTGCGTTTGCCAACCGTTGTGAACACGCCTATGCGGCTTGCTGGAACCAGCCTCCTGCCCGCACCGTCACCCTTGAGCGTGAAGTCAGTTGTCATTTGGTAAACCCAGCCACCGCGCCAACACCAGCGGAGTCTGAACCATGACCCAGACCTTGCTAAGCATCAATAATCTATACAAAAGCCACGCCGCGCCCAATCATAATAGTGCATGGTGGAACCTCCACAAAACCAGTTATATTAACGCCATTAACGGCCTTGATATTAGTATTAAACGCGGCGAGACCCTGTGTGTGGTGGGGGAAAGTGGTTGCGGAAAATCCACCTTAGCACGCTTAGTGATGGGCTTAGAAAAACCCGATGCGGGCAGCATTAGTTATCAAGGCAAAATTATAAGTGGCTTGTCGGATAAAGCCCGTATGCCTTATCGACGCCGTATGCAAATGGTATTTCAAGACCCGTACACCGCACTGAACCCCCGCCACACCGTACTCCATGCTCTGGTAGAGCCGGTACTCTACCACCAACCGAAGTTACACCGCCAACACGCCATCGACCAAGCTATGGCACAATTACTAGCGGTGGGTATCGAGCCGGCCTTAGCTCAGCGCTTCCCTCATCAGCTCTCGGGTGGCCAGCGACAGCGGATTAATATTGCTCGGGCGCTGATGGTAGAGCCAGAATTTATCGTGGCCGATGAGCCACTGTCTGCCTTAGACGTTTCGATTCAAGCGCAAATATTAAATTTATTGGCACAGCTACAGTCGCAGCAACAACTCACCTACCTCATTTTTAGCCACAACTTAGCGGCGGTAGAGCACATGGCAGACAGAGTTGCCGTAATGTACGACGGCCAAGTGTGCGAAATTGCCAGCCGAGAGCAACTATTTAGCCAACCCCAGCACCCCTACACCAAAGCCTTATTGGCCGCCTCGCCGCAAATATATACCCCACCAAACAAACACCACCGGCTCGTGGGCGATGTACCTAACCGCATCCCCTTACGCCATGTACAGCACGGTTGTAGCTTGCAAGATCGCTGCCCTCAAGCGTTTGAAACCTGCCGCCACCAAACACCTCAACTAACCCCTTTAACGACGCAACATGCAGTGGCCTGCCATCACACCCAGCCACCCGTAAGCCAAGGAAACAGCCATGACCCTGAACATTAATTGCCAGTTTGATAGTGGTAATATCCACGTCATCGACAGTCAGAGTAACCCAGTTAAACTCGCCATTCGTCACGATCATCAATCGGACTTCTACCAGTGGTTTCACTTCTGTGTAAGTGGTGCTCAGGCTCAAGAAAATCTCCAGTTTAGCCTCACCAACGCAGCGGGAGCAGCCTTCGCCCAAGGCTGGAACCACTTCCAAGTGGTGGCCTCTTACGACCGCCAAGAGTGGTTTCGTGTAGCCACCCATTATGAACAGGGCGAACTTATATTTGACCATGCCGCCGAATACGATCAAGTTTGGTACAGCTTTTTTACACCCTATTCATGGGAACGCCATCAAGACCTCATCGCATGGGCTCAAACAAGCGCCCTATGCAGCCTAGAAACCTTAGGTAATACCTTAGATAACAGGCCATTGAGCCTACTAACCGTAGGCCAACCAGGGCCCGAAAAACGTAATATCTGGCTTACCGCGCGCCAGCATCCAGGCGAAACCATGGCCGAGTTTGCCATTGAAGGCCTATTACAAAAATTGTTAGACCCAGCCGACGCCTGTGGCCGCAAATTGCTGGAAAATGCAGTGTTTTACATCATCCCTAATATGAACCCAGACGGCAGCATACGTGGCCATTTACGCACCAACGCTGCGGGCGTAAACCTTAACCGCGAATGGGACAGCGCCTCCATGGAACGTAGCCCCGAAGTTTATTTAACCCAACAAAAAATGCGCGAAACCGGCGTTGATTTGTTTATTGATTGCCACGGCGATGAAGAAATTCCTTACGTATTTCTTGTCGACAACCAAGGCATTCCGGCTTACGGCCCACGACTTGCCACACTTGAAGATAAGTTTAAACAACAGCTACTCATCAGCAATCCCGATTACCAAACCCAACACGGCTACGAAACGGACCTGCCTGGTCAAGCCAACCTAACCCTAGCCAGTGCCTCCGTTGGCCAAACTTATGATTGTCTAGCGTTAACCTTGGAGATGCCGTTCATTGATAACTTTAACTTACCCGACGCCACTTACGGTTGGTCGGCTCAGCGAAGTAGTGATATGGGCGCTGCGTTATTGCCCGCCATGCTAGCTGTGATAGGTGAGCTAAGATAAACCATGGAATTACGTTGGTTGGATGACTTTTGCGCGCTAGCACGGACACGGCATTTTTCCCGTGCGGCCGACGAACGCCATGTGAGCCAGCCGACGTTTAGCCGACGTATCAAACTATTGGAAGAAGAGATAGGCGTTACCCTGATCGATCGCAATAGTTTACCGCTAACCTTAACCCCCGCAGGCGATGTGTTTTTGCTTTCCTGCGAGGACATTTCAACACGCCTTCGACAAACTAAAAGCCAATGCCGCGCCATAGATCAACAGCAACAAGAACAACTGGTATTGGCCACAGGACAAGCCTTGCTGCTAAACTTTTTGCCAGCGTGGCGCCAACAGCTGGCCATACAGTTGCAAGGCAACGACGGACTGGAAGTTAATCTTAGTGCCAACAATTGGATAGGCAGTGAATACAGCCAAGCGTTACTGCAAGGCCAGTGCGATCTGCTACTCACTTATTGGCATCCGGCCATGCAACTTGATGCCGAACTCAAACCAGAGGCCGTAGACTTCATTACCTTAGGCCAAGATCAACTCATTCCTATGAGCGCCGGAAATGAGTATGGGCAGGTCAAGTTTGACCTAGATTCAAACGACCCAGCGCCTCAAATTCCATACCTTGCCTATCACCCACAAACCCTATTGGCTCAAGTCATTGAGGCCCAAGTACAACCGTTGTTCACCAATCAGTTGGTAACGGTCAACGAAAACAGCCAAGCCATCAGTAGCAAAGCACTGATCCAGCAAGGGTTTGGATTAGGTTGGTTGCCCCGCAGCTTAGCGCAAGAAGAGTTGCAGCAAGGTAAGTTATATATTGCCGGTGGCACCCAATGGCATATTGGCCTACAAATCCGCCTCTATCGACGCCGCAACGACGCCAATACAAAGCTACAAAACTTATGGCAGGTGCTCATTAAGACTGTGGCGTAGGTAACGCGTAGGTGCCCATTACGTGGGCCACCGGCCGATCATCTCCATCGGAATACAATAGCACCTCGCCAACCACTAACGAGCGCCCCACCTTAATCAATTTACACTGACCAATAATGGCATTGTCGGCGGCGGGTTTTCTAAGGAAGTTAATAGATAAGCTCGACGTCACCGCCAGCGGCACTAAGCCCACTTCCCCCAACACGGCAACGTATAACGCCACGTCTGCCACCGTCATCATTACTGGCCCAGAAACGGTTCCACCCGGGCGCAACTCATCAAAACCAACCGCATGCCTAATGGTCGCAGCGCGATCGCCTACGGCCTCTACCACACACTTAGACTGCGGAAACTCCGTAGCCAAAAACTTAGCAATAACGTCTTTACTTACCACAACTACTCCTTCATATTTCAGCTAGCCTGCAGTGCCTATAAGTAAGGCCTCACTATCGATAAACTACGCTCAACCGTAGCTTCTTTTTCGCCCACCGGAGCCACATAGTGAATGGCAGATTCTGCTTCTACTGTGCCAGCCAGCTTGGCAATCACCCAAGTTGCGAGGTATTGCGAGGCCATACAACCACCGGCTGTGGCCACATTACCCTTTGCAAAAAAGGGTTGATTTAATACCGCTACCCCGGCGTCAATGACCCAAGGCTTAGTGGTCAGGTCGGTACAAGCGGGCACGCTATTTAACAAACCTAACGTTGCCAACAGCAAAGTACCTGAACACTGTGCGCCAATGAGTTGTTTGGCAGGATCTAAGGTCAAACGTTCTAAAATCGGCCCATCCAGCGCAATATCACGAGTATAAATACCACTACCAAACAGCACCACATCGGCACTCTTGGCAAATTCTAACGGCTGTTGCGCCTATACCGTCACACCATTCATCAACGTAACCGTTGGCGTTGGGCAGGTAATCTGCACATTCCAACCGGCACTTTTCATGCGATTAAGAATACCCAAGGCAATAAATGAGTCGAGTTCGTTATAGCCGTCAAATGTAAGTATAGCGATGTTCATTATTGAAGCCTCTGTAGTTTCCATAGGTTGCCGTACAAATCTCAGTATATATCACCAACCAACGCTAATTGAGTTAAGTATAAGCGCATATCAAGTTCAAGTTGATGGTAATCTCTGTCCATATGGCAACACAGCTTATAAAAGGCCTTGTTGTGTTCCATCTCTTTTAAATGAGCTAGCTCATGGACCACAATCATTCTTAGAAAAGCTTCTGGGGCTTTCCTAAACACACCACTGACTCTAATTTCATTTTTACGCTTCAGTTTATTTCCCTGAATCCGAGAAATTACAGTATGTAACCCGAGTGCATTTTTAATGACATGGATTTTGGGGTCATACATGACCTGGCTTAACGGCGCAGATCTTTTGATGTATTCGTTTTTGATCGAGACCGTGTACTCTTTCAGAGATTTGTCATTAACATACGGGTGCGTTGTAGGGTATTTGTTGAGCAGATAGTCTGACAACTTGTGGTCTTCGACCAGCTGTATAACTTGGTCTTTAACTTGCTGAGGGTATTTTGAAATATATTTTAATGTGGACATTGGGTTTATTAAACAAAAATGATCAGGTATTGCAGCACCGTGACTACGCCGAGCTTGGCCTGTGGTAAGCTTAATTATGCGTAAAACTGATAAAAAAATCGACAATCAACTGAGGTTAGTTTTAACCGATGTGTGCGAAGTCGCGCTCAAGGATATTAATGGTTTTTGCTGGTTAACCCACACAGTTAATTACGCAAATTTCCCTAACAGCCTAAAGGTGGTGTGTGTTTTCGATACCAACGAAAACCTTGCTTGTTTTATGGCCCAAAAGTCTAACCGCAAACTGAATGCTTTAATTCAGGCCAAGCTGCTTGAAGCCACGGTTACACTAAAGAATGTGGCCCAACACATTACTTATGACACACAACAAAATTGCGACAACGAGCATCATGGAAAATGGGCCGTCAGGCTTCAATAAGTCATTTATTCGATGCGTAATATTTTGTGGATTGGGTAATGTATGCAACATATTGAAAGCGAAAATCACATCAAATGATTCATTTTGAAATTTTTCTTCAAAAATATCCGCCTTCTCGAAACTTAAATTTCAGCACTATTAACAGCGGATTTCTTTTTTGCTACCCGAATCATCTCAGATGAGATATCTATACCATGTATCTCTTTTACCTGACTGGCCAGCACACAGGAAGCTGTGCCGGTTCCGCACCCATAATCCAAAACAATATGACTACCTTTAAGGTGCTTTATAACAGGTCAAGTGGCCGACGGACGTTATGGCTCTGCAAGCGAAGTAATACGCGCTGGGCTGCGTAAACTAGAAGACGATGAACGTAAGGTTGAGACGCTGCGCGCATTGATAGAAGAGGGCAGGACAAGCGATACGGCTGATTTGAAGCCTATATTATGGAGTTGGTTGCTATACCAACGAATAGAGCACCCCCCTCATAATTTAACTACTTATGACCAATTCGTGATTAGATCCGCCTAAAGTCATGCCGCTTACTTAACCAATAAACACGCCACACTTACGTCGCCACGCGGCTCCATTTCTGGTGTGATGGTTTTACATTGCGCGGTTGCATGCTGACAACGCGGGTGAAAGGTACAGCCCGTGGGTGGGTTGAGTGGAGAGGGTAATTCGCCAATGAGTTTAATACGCTGGCGCTTACGCTCGGTATTGGCCTGCGGGGTAGCGGACAAGAGCGCTTGGGTATAAGGGTGCTGGGGGTTACTAAACACGGCTTCGCTGGCGCCTTGTTCAACGGGTTTGCCAAGGTACATGACCAGCACTTGATCGGCAATGTGCTGTACCACGCTTAAATCGTGAGAGATAAACACATAAGCAAGGCCCATCTCTTGTTGTAATTCGATCAACAGGTTCAGAACTTGGGCCTGAATGGAAACATCCAGAGCCGAAACCGGCTCATCCAATACCACAATTTTTGGTTTTAAGATTAACGCCCGTGCGATGGCAATGCGTTGCCGCTGACCACCCGAAAACATGTGCGGATAACGGTGAAAATGTTCGTCTCGTAAGCCCACACGAGCCATCATTGTCAGCACTTCTTGTTTACGTTGCTCCGCCGTCATATTGGTATTGATGATAAGTGGTTCTTGCAGAATATCGCCTATTTTTTGGCGAGGATTAAGGGAACCGAACGGGTCTTGAAAAACCATTTGAACGGTTTGGCGCAACTGTTTTTTGGTGGCCGAATCAGCCGCCATAGACACGTCTATGCCATCTAAAGTGAGCTGGCCAGCGGTGGGATTTTCGATAAGCGTTAATAAACGGGCAAGGGTAGATTTACCACAACCCGACTCACCTACTACGGCTAGGGTTTGCCCTGCATACAAATCAAAACTTGCACCAGAAAGCGCTTGCAGGCTTTTATCGGCCTGTAAAAAACCCGATTTTACTGGGTAATATTTATGTAAATCGCGGGCCTTAATGAGTGGCTGGTTCATAGCTTTTGTCCTGCTAAAGGCAACGGGTAGTGGCACAAAATGTCTTCGTTTCGAGTAGGCGGCGTTTGCCTACAGTGCTCTTGTACATGTTCGCAACGAGGGTTAAACAAGCAGCCTACGGGGCGGTCGAGTTGTCCTGGAACCACTCCAGGAATAGCATTCAGCAATTCACCTTGAGAATGCTCGGGCAAGGCCCGTAACAGCGCTTGGGTATAGGGGTGCCGTGGGTTTTCAAATAGGTCTTTCACCGCTCGCTGTTCCACCTGCTGGCCAGCATATTGCACCACCACACGGTCTGCCGTTTCGGCCACCACCGCCATATCATGAGTAATCAACACTAATGCCATGCCGTTGGCCTGTTGTAGCTCTACTAACAATTCTAAAATTTGTGCCTGAATGGTGACGTCTAAGGCTGTGGTGGGTTCATCGGCAATCAGCAGTTTAGGCTGACAGGCAATCATCATAGCAATCATCACCCGCTGGCACATGCCGCCAGACAGCTGGTGTGGATAGGCCTTGAGGCGAGCTTCTGCCGCAGGGATGCCCACTTGTTGCAACAGTTCAATGGTGCGCGCTTTGTGGCTACGGCGGCTGCCACCAAAATGCTGAGCTAATACCTCACTAATTTGATGGCCTACGCTAAAACATGGATTTAGGCTGGTCATGGGCTCTTGAAAGATCATACTAATGTCTTTACCAATGATCTTGCGACGCTGTTTGGCCGACATAGTGAGCAAGTCTTGGCCATCAAACAACATCCGATCTGCCGTCACTTTGGCCGTCCAAGGCAACAAACCCATCAGGGCCAACATAGCCACAGACTTACCAGACCCAGACTCACCCACAATAGCAACAATTTCGCCTTCGTCCAGTTTGAGGTCTACGCCGTCCACCGCTTTTAGGGCACCATGGGCAGTGGCAAATTCCACACTTAAATTACAAATATCTAACAAAGCCATGGTTAAGATCTCTTCAACTTAGGGTCAAGGGCATCGCGCAACCCGTCGCCCATCAAGTTTATTGCTAGCACGGCCAGTAATATGGCAATGCCAGGGAAAGTCACTGTCCACGGCGCGCTCAGCATAAGGTCTCTATTTTCTGCAATAAGAGTACCCCACTCTGGCAGCGGTGCTTGGGCGCCCATACCTAAAAATCCTAATGCTGCGGTATCTAAAATGGCGGTGGAAAAACTTAACGTGCCCTGCACAATCAAAGGCGCCATACAGTTGGGCAAAATTCTGATAAACATAAGCCGCAAGGGCCCCGCCCCAGCGACGCGGCTGGCCGTAACATAATCTCGGTTCATTTCGTTGATCGTAGAAGCGCGCGCCAAGCGCACAAATGACGGCATGTAGGTAATGGCAATCGCCACCATAGCGTTGAGTAACCCAGGGCCTAACAAGGCCACCAATACTAACGCCATTAATAATCCAGGCACCGCCATAATGGTATCCATCACACGCATGATGATGGTTTCTACCCACCCCCCCTTAAAACCCGCCACCAAACCTAAAAAGATACCAATAGACGCAGCCAACAGCACCACGATGCACCCCGCCAACAAAGACAATCGGGCACCGTGAATAATGCGCGACAACATGTCTCTACCGGCATAGTCGGTACCTAAAAAGAAGCGCATTTGCCCACCTTCCATCCAAGCAGGAGGGGTTTCTGCAAACTCGCGGTATTGTTCGGCAGGTAAATGTGGGCTAATGAAGTCTGCAAACAGCGCAACGAGTATCACGCCAATTAAAAATACCAAACCCGCCACTGCGGTTTTGCTGGCACTAAAATAAAACCAGAACTCACGCCACTGTTGCTGACGAACAGATTGTGACGTAGTTGCAGCAGGGCTGGGTGTTGCTGTAGTTGTTGTCATGTGCGTGGCCTCAGTGCAAGATTCGCGGGTTAATCAAGCCATACAGCAGATCAACAATCAGGTTAACGGCCATGACGCTCACGGCAATAAGTAACAAACCGCCTTGTACCGCAAAGTAGTCGCGGCTAAATACGGAGAAAATAATCCATTTACCAATGCCCGGCCAACCGAAGATAGTTTCAGTAAGAATAGCCCCCGCCAGCAGCACGGCCACTTGTAAACCAATCACTGTAATCACAGTAATCATGGCGTTGCGTAAGGCATGTATGCCAATCACCCGCAATGGCGAGAGTCCTTTAGCTTTGGCGGTACGTACATAATCTTCACTGAGCACTTCTAACATAGCAGAGCGTGTTTGGCGGGCAATGACCGCTAGCGGAATTGTGCCCAGCACCACCGAAGGCAATACCAAGTGATGCAATGCATTCCAAAACGAACCCTCTTCATCACTTAACAACGTATCTATTAACATAAAGCCCGTCACCGGCTCCACATCATACAAAAAGGACAACCGCCCAGACACGGGAGTGAGGTTGAGAATGTTGGAAAACAAGATAATGAGCAGCAAGCCCCACCAAAAAATAGGCATAGAATACCCAACCAACGACAGCCCCATAATGCCTTGGTCAACAAAGGTGCCGCGTTTAACAGCAGCGATGATGCCAGCTGGCACTCCTAAAATAATGGCAAATAATATGGCGCATATGCCTAGTTCTGCGGTAGCTGGAAAGAGTTCAAAAAACTCCTCGACTACCGGGCGATTGGTAATAAGGGATGTGCCTAAATCGCCTTGCAACACGTCGCCCACATAAGACAAATATTGCTGCCATATGGGTTTATCAAAGCCCAACTGCGCCATTAATTCGGCATGCCGTTCTGGCGTTACGCCCCGCTCACCTGCCAACACTTCAACCGGGTCGCCCGGCAAAGCACGGATAAAACCAAAGGCCACTAGGGTGACACCAAAAAACACTGGCACCAACACTAAAAAGCGTTTGAGTAAAAATTTAAACATAGGGGAATCTCAGAAGAGAGGGGTGGAATAACATATAAATTGAGGTTAGCAGTTAGGCTGAATGGCTACGTCTGAGTTAACAAACGTAGCCATTGGGTCTAGCTACTCTATGCAACGATCATAGTGAGCGCTCACCTTAGAGTTACTTTAAATCAACACCATCGTAGAAGATGTGGCTGCCTAAAGGATGAACCTTAAAGCCGGTCACTTCTTTACGTACGGGTTTGAACACTACAGAGTGAGCAATCGTTACCCAAGGCGCTTCTTCTTTAAAGATAACCTGAGCTTTCTCGTACAAGGCAGTACGTTCGGCTTGGTCGGTAATCTGCTTAGCTTGACGCAAGGTGCTGTCAAACTCTTCGTTACACCAGCGTGCACGGTTACCACCACTCTTAGCAGCATCACAACCTAGCAATACATACATAAAGTTATCTGGGTCACCATTGTCGCCGGTCCAACCTAGCAATACTGTGTCGTGCTCGCCGTTCTTAGAGCGCTTCAAGTACTCGCCCCATTCGAAGGTCACAATCTCTGCTTCCACACCCACTTTAGCCCAATCCGCTTGGATCAGTTCCGCCATACGGCGAGCATTAGGGTTGTATGGACGCTGTACTGGCATAGCCCAGATGTTAGTCTTCAAACCAACCACACCGGCTTCTGCCAACATGGCTTTGGCTTTGGCTGGGTCGTAATCGTAGTCTTTCACGTCATCGTTGTAAGACCAGATTGTTGGTGGAATTGGGTTTTTAGCAATGCTGCCCGCACCTTTAAATACCACGTCCAAAATCGACTGCTTGTCGATCGCCATGTTCAATGCTTGGCGCACGATCTTTTGGTCAAATGGAGGCTTCTCAGTGTTAAAGGCCAAGTAACCCACGTTCAAACCTTCTTGACGCATGAGGTTAATGTCTGGGTCTTTTTCCATAGCTGCCACGTCGGCAGGGTTAGGGTAAGGCATCACATGACATTCGCCCGCTTTCATCTTCTGGTAACGTACGTTGGCATCGGTAGTGATGGCAAATACCAACTTATCGATGTTAGAACGGCCACCCCAATAGTCGTCATGGGCTGTGTAACGGATCATGGCGTCTTTTTGGTAAGACTTAAAAACGAATGGGCCCGTACCTACTGGCTTGTGATCAATGTCTTCTTTGTTGCCAGAAGCGGCTAATACGTCGCCGTATTCAGCAGACAATACAGAAGCAAAGTCCATAGCCATGTTAGATACAAACGGAGCTTCGGCGTAGTTCAAGGTGAACTTAACCGTGTAGTCGTCTACTTTTTCGATGGATTTAAGTAGGTCACCCATGCTCATCCAACCGAAGTACTTGTAGTCGCCACCCGACACCTCATGGTAAGGATGATCTTCCTTCCACATACGGTTAAAGGTGAACAAAATATCATCGGCATTAAAGTCACGCGTTGGCGTGAAGTCTTTGGTGGTGTGGTACTTTACGCCTTTACGTAACTTAAAGGTGTATTCCAAACCATCAGCAGATGCGGTCCAAGATTCAGCCAAACCGGGTACAACCTTAGTTGAACCTGCTTCAAACTGTACTAGACGGTTAAACAGTGTTTGTGAAGAGGCATCAAAGGTGGTGCCTGCAGAATAAAGCGAAGGGTTAAAGCCCTCTGGGCTGCCCTCGGAGCAAAATACCAAGGTCTTGGCTTGCGCCGCCCCTGATACCGCTAGTCCTAGCCCAAGGCTAAGTGCGAATAGTGTTTTTTTCATTATTGTTTTCCTAGGAGGTTACATACAAAACTACGTCTTATAGACCGTTTAACTGTAAACTCTAGGGGTTTGGTGCAGCAATCGAAATTGTGAAACAGGCCATGTTAGAAAATGAATAGGCCCACAGCTAACTCGGCCCAAACGCAGATTAGCACGGCGGCTAATGCGACAGCGATTAGACAGCGATACTTGGGTTTTGCTCTTCTTGCCAACAACACAAATGTGCTACCAACGCCGATTAAGAGGACGCCTGCCACCATAAAATCCATTATGCCCCAGCGCACCTGATCAGTGAAACACGTCGCGATCAATGGAATAAGCAACACTAGGCCCGTAACCACCAGCACCGACAAGAATCTGCTTTTTGCCAACACCTCGATGAGTATGCGCCTGGATTTACTGGGCCGATGTATTGGGCGTTGTAGTTTGTTCGGCATCTACTGATAGCCTTTCTCGTTCGGCCTTACTAATGTACTTAGGTTTAGTTTTGCTAGCCAATTTGGCGTTGGCTCGCTTAGCTTGGGCCTTTAAAATTTGAATACCTTTTTTACGACGATTCATGTGTATCTACTCATCTGAAAACAGTGACATAGTACCAGTTTAGATTCGATAACCAAACCGCATCAATCATTGCTTCACCCTCCGCACCTCAACCTAAGTCACATATTACCTTAGCCAAGTTCTATTTATAGAAATTATGCAACAGCGGATGTTAGAAACTGAATAGCCACTAAAAATTACAAAATAACTAATTAAAACAATAATATAAAGGCAAAACATGCCTTATTCGAAGTGCTTGATTCGCCACCTCAACCGACTCATAATAACACGACACTACATCTTACTAGGATCACCTTTGATGCCGCCCCAATTTGCCAGCCTGTACCCTCACCATCTGCAGCGTTTAACTGACACTACCGAACAAGCCTTGGCAGCCGAATCTTACGACAGTCTGTTGATTCACAGCGGCGCGCCAAAGTTGGCATTTCTGGATGATTATCACGGCCCTTACAAGGCGAGCCCTCACTTTTTGTGGTGGTTGCCTTTAACCCAAAGCCCACACTGTTATTTGTTAATTCAAACAGGCAATAAGCCGGTTTTGTTTTACCATTTAGCCGATGACTTTTGGCATGTGCCACCGGTTGCGCCCAATGATTTTTGGTGTGAACATTTTGATATTCATTTGTGTGCCGACCTTGCGGCTGTTAAGCAAGCCCTTAAAACCTACCAAAGCAGTCAGCAGCGTCGTGCTTGGATTGGCGAAGACACCGAGTTAGGACGCAACCTAGGTATAGAAAATATAAACCCACAAGGCCTTATGCACCGTTTACACTTTGCTCGTGCGGTAAAGAGTGACTATGAAATAGCCTGCTTACGCCAAGCCAACGTGATTGCGCTCGATGGCCACGCCGCTGCTAAAGCAGCCTTTATGGCGGGCAAAAGTGAGTTTGAAACTCATTTAGCGTATCTGGCCGCTGTACAACAAGACCAAACCGAAATGCCTTACCGCAACATTATTGGTTTTGGCGGACACAGCGCTGTATTGCA
>ENA-OSET01002589-OSET01002589.1-sediment-metagenome-genome-assembly--contig:-NODE-2589-length-17299-cov-3.279642_pt1 | contig 17299 bp, 15 predicted proteins | sample MGYA00237882_ERZ534229 | MGnify/ENA primary metagenome ERZ534229 (study PRJEB26408, sample SAMN06266212) | sediment metagenome | isolation source: Hudson Canyon methane seep mesocosm | place... | reverse complement strand
CTGGATCCACTGATCATCGGTCAGGAACACTACGATATTGCTCGTGGCGTGCAAACTGTTTTACAGCGTTATAAAGAGCTGAAAGACATTATTGCAATCCTGGGTATGGATGAATTGTCTGAAGAAGACAAACAAACCGTAACCCGCGCCCGTAAGATTGAACGTTTCTTGTCACAGCCTTTCCACGTGGCTGAGGTCTTTACAGGTGCACCGGGTAAATATGTTTCTCTGAAAGATACTATTTCAGGTTTCACAGGTATTTTGGCCGGTGAATACGATGATCTGCCAGAGCAAGCGTTTTACATGGTCGGCACGATCGAAGAAGCGGTAGAGCGCGCTAAGGGCATGAAGTAAGACCCTTCGGGGTCTTCTTAAGTCGCAAACGAGGCTAACACTATGACTATGACTGTCCACTGTGACATTGTCAGCGCCGAAGCAGAGATTTTTTCTGGCTTGGTTGAAATGGTAATCGCCGCCGGCACCGAAGGTGACGTGGGTATTGCCTATGGCCACGCCCCACTGATGACGGGCTTGCAGCCCGGTCCTGTGCGTATTATCCGCCAGGGCGGTGAAGAAGAAATCTATTATGTTTCCGGTGGTTATCTGGAAGTGCAGCCCTATCACGTTACGATTTTGGCAGATACTGCCCTGCGTGCCGACGATATGGATGAAGCTGCAGCACTAGAAGCGAAGAAACACGCTGAACAAGAATTGACTAACCAATCGGGTGAAATTGACTACTCTCGTGCGGCAGTTCAATTGGCTGAAGCGTCAGCGCAGTTGAGAACCTTACAAGCTATTCGAAAGAATCTGGGCAAGTAACACGTTTTCAATCGCGTAGAAGAAAGGGTAGCATTAGCTACCCTTTTTTTTATCCAAAATTTAGTACCGAGACGGAAAAACTAAATATGTTAGATATTGTTGTGTTGGCAGCGGGTAAAGGTACCCGTATGAAATCCTCGCTTCCCAAAGTGTTACATCCTCTGGCTGGCAAACCCCTGCTCTCACATGTGCTGGATACCGCTCAATTGCTAGGGGAAAAGGATCAGGGGCAGTGTGAATTACACGTTGTGATCGGTCACGGTGCTGAGCTGATTCAACAGTCCATTGACAACAACAAATTCCATTATAGCTTGCAGACGGAACAACTCGGCACGGGACATGCCGTTCAGCAGGTTATGGAGAACCTCCGGTCGGACGCTATTACCTTGATACTCTATGGTGATGTTCCCCTTATCCAGGAAGAGACCCTCGAAAAACTGATCACTCTGGTTGATGATGAGACCATGGGTCTATTGACGATTGAGCTGGATGACCCGAGTGGTTATGGTCGTATCATTAAAGACGCTCAAGGTAGCGTAAGGGCAATTGTAGAACAAAAAGACGCCACAGCTGATCAGCTTGCGGTGTGTGAAGTGAATACCGGTGTTATGGCCGTTAAAGGTAGTCACCTCAAAGAGTGGTTGCCACAATTGAGTAATGACAACGCTCAAAATGAATATTACCTGACCGACATCATCGCCATTGCGCGAAAAAATGGGATAGATGTCGTCAATGCCACTCCACAAAATGAAATGGAAGTATTGGGCGTTAACAACCGTCGGCAACAGGCTGAATTAGAGCGCTATCTTCAGGAAAATATTGCCCAGCAATTGATGGATGAAGGCGTTACCTTACTGGACCCCTATCGTTTTGACTGCCGTGGAGATCTCCAGGCAGGAGAAGACCTAGTGATAGATGTGAACTGTGTGTTCGAAGGTCTAGTGAAAATCGGTAATAATGTCAGTATTGGTCCAAATGTTTGCATAAGCAATACCACCATTGGCGACAATGTTGTGATTAAAGCCAATTCAGTATTGGAAGATGCTGTTTTAGGGAACAATTGTGATGTTGGTCCGTTTGCACGTTTACGACCGGGCACCGTTCTGAGTGACAAAGCAAAAGTAGGTAATTTTGTTGAGACCAAAAAGGCTTTGGTTGGCGAAGGCAGTAAAATTAATCACCTGTCTTATATTGGCGATACCACTATTGGCAAAGGCGCAAATATTGGCGCGGGTACGATTACCTGCAACTACGACGGCGTAAACAAATTTAAAACGGAAATAGGTGACGGAGCATTTATCGGATCTAATTCCGCCTTGGTTGCCCCAGTTTCTATTGGTAAAAATGCGACAGTAGGTGCCGGTTCAACACTGACCAAAAATCTGGGAGACAATGAACTCGCAGTGGCCAGAGGCAAACAGAAAAATATCAGTCACTGGGAAAGACCCGTTAAAAAATAAGGAAACCACATGTGTGGAATAGTTGGCGCTGCGGCGCAACGCAATGTTAGCGGAATTTTGCTTGAAGGTTTAAAACGTCTTGAATACCGCGGATATGATTCTGCTGGTATCGCAATTATAGACAATCAGAATGCCATTCAAGTTCGAAAGGCGGTTGGTAAGGTTGTCAATTTAGAAAACTCAAACAATGAGCAACCGGCAAAAGGCCGTCTTGGCATTGCACATACTCGTTGGGCAACCCATGGTAAACCTGCGCTGAACAATGCACACCCACATACCTCGAGCAATATTGCGGTGGTCCACAACGGCATCATTGAAAATTATCAAGAATTACGGGAAGTATTAATCGGGCGAGGTTATGAATTTGTATCAGAAACCGATACAGAGGTGATCGCTCACCAAATACATTATTTTATTGCCCAGGGAAATGATCTATTAATTGCTTTGCAAAAAGCTATTCAAACATTCGAGGGCGCTTATGCCTTGGGTGTAATTGATTCGAATAATCCAGAGAGATTAGTCACCACCAGAAGTGGGAGTCCCTTAGTAATTGGTGTGGGAATAGAAGAAAATTTTATTGCCTCTGATCAAATGGCTTTGCGACAGGTGACAGACCGTTTTATCTATCTCGAGGAAGGTGACATAGCAGAAGTTAGTACCAATAGTATTGCGATTTATGATGAAAACCTGAAGCCTGTGGAAAGAGAAGTTTGCACCTTAAATGAAGGCGCTGAACAGTCGGACAAAGGTGAGTACCGACACTACATGGCAAAGGAAATTCACGAACAACCACAAGTAATAAAAAATACTTTGCAAGGACGTTTAAGTAAAACAAAATTACTTGAAGCTGTTTTTGGCACCGAAGCCAGTAGTATTTTTGATGCCGTTGAAGGTGTTCAAATTGTTGCTTGCGGCACTAGTTACCATGCGGGCTTGGTGGCGAAATACTGGTTTGAAGATTGGGCGGGTATTCCCTGTCAGGTTGAAGTTGCCAGTGAGTTTCGTTATCGAAAAGTGTCTGTGCAAAAAAATACCTTGTTTGTCACCATTACACAGTCTGGTGAAACTGCCGACACACTTGCCGCGTTGCGAGCCTCAAAAGAAGCTGGGTATTTGGCGGGTCTTACTATCTGCAATGTACCCAATAGTTCCATCGTCAGAGAATCAGACCTGTGCCTTATGACCCAGGCCGGGCCTGAAATTGGCGTAGCATCAACCAAAGCGTTTACTACACAGTTAGTTGCCTTGCAGTTATTGGTGATTGCCCTTGGGCGACGTCATGCCTTGTCTGAAAAAGATGAAGAAGAACTTGTTGTTGCACTGCACCAACTTCCGCAGCTTATTGCCGATGTACTGGCACTTGACCCTAAAATCGAAAAAATGAGCCAGGCTTTTGCGGAAAAGAATCATGCTTTATTTTTAGGGCGAGGGGTTCAGTATCCGGTGGCGATGGAGGGAGCCCTCAAATTGAAAGAGATTTCTTATATCCACGCTGAAGCCTATCCCGCTGGTGAATTGAAACACGGTCCTCTGGCCTTGGTTGATAGTGACATGCCTATTGTTGCTGTGGCGCCCAACGACGAATTACTGGGTAAACTTAAATCTAACCTGGAAGAGGTTCAGGCACGTGGTGGCAAATTGTTTGTTTTTGCTGACAAAGATTCAGACTTTCAGACAGATAGCGATACCACCGTTCTGAACCTTCCCCATGTTGCGCCAAGTTTAGCCGCTATGGTGTATACCTTACCTCTCCAGCTCTTGTCCTATCACGTTGCACTGGTTAAGGGCACAGACGTTGATCAGCCTCGCAATCTGGCCAAATCGGTTACTGTTGAATAATTGAAATAAACCCACCGGTGTTGCTGAAAGGTAACACCGGCCTTCCCTTTAAATTCCCCTGATCAACGCGACTAGGCTAATACTACTACTGCAAAAACAGCTGAAAAAAGCCACTATACTTCTACATTAACAATCATCAGTACTGTGTACCGTAGAAGGAAACCTGTCATGACAGACCCCGTGGAAAAAACGAACACCAGCGACATCGTAATGAACGCCGATATGGACGCTCTGGCTCCGGCAGAAAAGAGTGTGGAAGAAGAGCGAACACTGCGTAAAACTCGCTTGGCGGCGGCGTTTCGTCTGTTTGGCAAATTTGGTTTTGATGAAGGTTTGGCGGGTCACATCACAGTGAGAGACCCGGAAAAGACCGATTGCTTCTGGGTTAACCCCATGGGTGTGTCTTTTAAACAGATTAAGGTCTCTGATTTATTACTGGTTAATCACGAGGGTGAAGTAATAGAAGGCAATGGATTATTGAATGGTGCGGCATTTGTTATTCATTCAAGAATACATAAAGCCCGTCCGGATGTGGTTGCGGCCGCGCACTCCCACTCCCTTTACGGTAAAGCGTGGTCGTCCTTAGGGCGTAAGCTGGACCCCCTCACTCAGGATGCCTGTGCCTTTTACAATGATCATGGTTTGTATGATGACTTCAGAGGTGTTGTACTCGATGAGGATGAAGGCTTGCGAGTTGGAGCTGCCCTGGGTGACAACAAGGCCTGTATCTTACAAAACCACGGACTGTTAACCGTAGGTAAATCGGTAGATGAAGCCGCTTGGTGGTTTATTACGATGGAAAGAAGCTGTCAGGCACAGCTATTGGCGGAAGCAGCGGGTACCCCGAAACTCATTGAACCCGAAATGGCGCAGAATACCTACGATACGGTGGGTAGTGATATCGCTGGTTGGTTTAGCTTCCAGCCGCTTTACAATGTGATTGTGGCCGAGCAACCGGATTTAATGGACTAAGGGCCCTACTCTCTATGCCTGGAGGACAAACTCAACGATTGCGTTTGTCCTCAGGTTGGATTCTAAGAGAGCGCAGACCCTGCTTCAGCTTGAACAGGTGATCCTGTAGCTCAGGTCCTTTCTTCTGGGCAACGCCAATCGCCAGCAAGTCGATCACTACCAGATGTGCAATTCTTGAAGACAGTGGAGTGTATATTTCAATATCCTCTTCCACGTCTACTTCAATGGGGATATTGGCATTTTTGACGACCGGTGAACCACTGGGCGCCAGGCCAATTACAATTCCTCCTATCGACTTTACCATCTCAATGGACTGCAGCAGTGCTTTTGTACGCCCACTCTGGGAAATCGCCACAACCACGTCCCCAGGCTCCATCGACATGGCGGACATATTCTGTATGTGGTGGTCGGAGTGAGCAGCGGTGGCTAGCTGTAATCGGAAAAACTTGTGTTGGGCATCGGCTGCGACCGCACCGGAGGCGCCAAAACCAAAAAACTCAACACGGTTGGCTCCACAGAGTGCGTTTACGGCTTGACCCAGAATCTCAGGATTCAGGCGATCACGTACCGTTAGTAAGGTATCAATGGTTGAATCGAAGACTTTGTGGCTAAAATCGGCAATCGAGTCGTGATCGGTGACCGCAATTTGTCCAAAGCTGGGACTTGCTGCCAGTTGTTGAGCGAGAGTCAGCTTAAAGTCCTGGAAACCATCACAACCGATCGCTCGGCAAAAACGAACGACGGTGGGTTCGCTGACTTCTGCACCCAGGGCCAAGTCCACGATTCGCATGTGAATGATATCGTTGGGGTTGCTGAGCACGTAGTTGGCGACTTTGCGCTCAGACTTGCGCATATCACCGATAGCATCACTGATTTTCTGTGTGAGTGTTGCGGGTTTCACTGTAAAGAATTTCCAAATCGACCAAAAACACATCATAGCGCCAATATGTTGTAAATTCACGGTAGTTTTGTAGTTTTGCTACAAAATAAGCTTGATATTGTGTTCTGCTTTGCCTTGTAGAGCCCCCCTGCCATCTGCCAAAATGCATTCTTACCGAGACCAGATTCAGCTCTGCGCCCTCTTGCCCTCTCAACATGACTTAATTAACAGGAAGTACCTTTCAGCGATGGATGTCTCTGCTCTACTGGATTCTCTCAACGAAGCACAACGACAAGCGGTTTCTGCCCCGGCGGGTAACCAGTTGATATTGGCGGGTGCCGGATCTGGCAAAACACGTGTGCTTGTGCACCGCATTGCCTGGCTGATCCAGGTTGAGAATGTGTCTCCCTGGTCGATCTTATCGGTGACCTTTACTAATAAGGCGGCAAAAGAAATGAGGGCGCGTTTGGAAGAGTTGCTGCCCGTTAATCCTCGAGGTATGTGGGTAGGGACATTTCACGGTATAGCCCACCGTTTGCTAAAGGCCCATTGGCAAGATGCCGGATTGCCGCAAAATTTTCAAATACTGGACGGCGATGACCAGTTACGTCTGGTTAAACGTGTTTGCTCGAGTCTGGAGCTCGATGACAGCCGATGGCCGCCCAAGCAGGCCGTCGCCTATATCAATGCACAAAAAGACGAGGGACTGCGCCCCGACTATATAAAAGAGACGGCAGACCCTTATGTGAGAACAATGGTAGAAATCTATCGTGCCTATGAGGAGGCTTGCGCCAGAGGTGGGATGGTGGATTTTGGGGAGCTGCTATTACGGGCTCACGAATTGTGGCTGAAAAAGCCCCATATTCTGAAACATTATCAAGAGCGTTTTCCGTTCATACTGGTCGATGAATTTCAGGATACCAACACGATTCAATACGCGTGGTTAAGGGTGCTGGCAGGTGATCAGTGCCACGTTACCGCCGTTGGCGACGACGACCAGTCAATCTACGGTTGGCGTGGTGCAAAGATTGAAAATATCCAGCAGTTTGGCCAGGATTTCTCCGGTGCAGAGACTATTCGCCTGGAACAAAACTATCGTTCAACCAGTAATATTCTAAATGCGGCAAATGCGGTCATTGCGAACAATACAGGGCGTTTGGGAAAAACCCTGTGGACCGATGGCGAAAAAGGCGAAGCTATATCACTGTATGCGGCATTTAATGAACAGGATGAAGCTCGATTTATTGTTGAACGTATTGAAGAGTGGTCTAAAAATGGAAATCCCTACGAGAGTGTAGCCATTCTTTATCGCTCCAATGCCCAGTCGAGGGTGCTGGAAGAAGCCTTGCTTCGGGAAGGCCTGGCCTATCGTATTTACGGTGGCCAACGATTTTATGAACGCCTGGAAATCAAAAATGCACTGGCTTATCTCAGGTTGATTATTAGTCGTTATGACGATGCGGCATTTGAACGTGTTATTAATACACCGACAAGAGGCATAGGTGGAAAAACAGTTGATAACATTCGTCTGTTTGCGCGGGAACAAGGTTGTTCAATGTGGCAGGCCGCAGTGGGCATGGTGGAGAAAAAATCGCTCACCGCCCGAGCCAGTAACGCGCTTGTCTCTTTCTTGCGTTTAATTGACAACCTTGATGAAAATACCAGTGATGAAGAACTCCCTGAACAAACTGAATATGTTATTAATCATAGTGGTCTGTTCGACTTTCATAAAAATGAAAAAGGCGAAAAAGGTCAGGCACGGATTGAAAACTTACAGGAATTAGTGAGTGCCTGTCGTTCATTTCGCTTTGAAGACGATGAAGAACAGGAAGAAGCTACCCCCCTTTCTCAGTTTCTTGATCGCGCGGCTCTGGATGCAGGTGATACACAGGCAGATGAACATGAGGATGCAGTGCAGCTCATGACACTGCACTCTGCAAAAGGTCTGGAGTTTCCTCTCGTCTTTTTAGCGGGTGTGGAAGAAAATATCTTTCCACACAAAATGTCGATGGAAGATCCCACTCGCCTGGAAGAGGAGCGCCGACTTTGTTATGTCGGCATTACCCGGGCAATGCAGAAATTATTTTTATGTTACGCTGAAAACCGGCGTCTGTTTGGCAGCGAAAGTTTTAATTCTGTATCACGTTTTGTTAAAGAGATACCCTCTGAATACATTCAAGAAGTTCGCTTAAAGGCCGCAGTCTCCCGCCCGGTCAGCTTTGGCAGTCGCTACAGAAAAGAGCCGGGTAGTTTAAGTGATTCGGGCGTCGATACCGGGTTTGATTTGGGCCAACGTGTTTTACATTCCATTTTTGGTGAAGGCACGATACTGCATTTTGAAGGCCAGGGGCCAAACGCGAGAATTCAAGTTAACTTTGACGACGCAGGCAGCAAATGGCTGGTGATGCAATATGCAAAACTGGAAGCTTTGTAATAAAGGCTCACCTGTTTATGAACACCTTGGGCAATAATAAACTCACAGATAACGAAAAATAAAAACCATGACTACACAGACTAAGAATATCTATCCTGCGATTATCCTGCTGTTACTCGGCGCGCTGGTGATCGTTTTTGCTATGTTGGCGATGGACCGTGCAGACTCCTATGTTGCTAATGGGGAATCCCACGGGAGTCAGTCCGAGGGAGGAAAAACACATAAAGTGTATGAATGGAGTTTGGTGACAACCTGGCCTAAAGATTTTCCAGGCCTTGGTTCTGCTGCTAATAACTTCTCACGTTATGTTAATGATATGAGCAATGGGCGCCTGAAGGTAAAAGTATTTGGCGCAAATGAATTGGTTCCTGCGCTGGGTGTTTTTGATGCAGTATCTTCGGGGAGTGTACAAGCGGGCCATGGAGCAGCTTATTATTGGAAAGGCAAAATTCCCGCTTCTGTTTTTTTTACCTCAGTACCCTTCGGTCTGAACGCCCAGGAAATGAATGGTTGGTTGGCCTACGGCGGTGGTAACGAGTTGTGGCGCGAAATATATGCTCCCTTTAACATTATTCCTTTTGCGGGCGGCAATACCGGTGTTCAGATGGCAGGCTGGTTCAATCGTGAAATAAACTCTGTTGAAGATTTAAAAGGCCTGAAGATGCGTATCCCTGGCCTTGGCGGAGAGGTATTAACTCGAGCCGGTGGCACTGCCGTGTCGATTCCAGGCGGTGAGCTCTACACCGCTATGCAAACGGGAGTTATTGATGCCACAGAGTGGGTGGGGCCATACAATGATCTGGCGTTTGGTTTTCAACAGGTTGCTAAATATTACTATTACCCTGGCTGGCATGAGCCTGGCTCAACACTGGAATTGATTGTTAATAAAGAGGCGTTTGAAGCACTGCCCGCAGATCTTCAGGCGATGGTGGAACTGGCCTCTCGCGCCGCTAATCAGGATATGCTTGACGAGTATACCGGGCGCAATAATTCAGCCCTGGAAGAATTGGTTAATACACACGGGACGCAAGTGCGTCGTTTGCCAGATGATGTCTTGGCATTATTGAAAAAGTACTCAGAAGAAATCTACGAAGAGACAGCGGCTAAAGACCCTACGTTTAATAAAGTTTACAAAAACTATAAAGCCTTTGGCGAACAATCTAAGGCTTACCACCTTATTTCAGAAGAGGCCTATTACAAGGCCAGACGTGCAAATTGAATGCATCAGACAGGCTGACCACCCTGTAGAACACAGGGTGGTTTAACGACGTTCTACTTAATGGGGCGAGTTCGGCCGTTATCATCAATGGCCACAAATACAAATTCGCCTTCAGTCACTTTTTCCACAATACCTTTAGTTGAATCTTTCAACCAAACCTCAACCAGAGTGCGAATGGAGGAGCGCCCCACATCTACTTCCTGTGCGTAACAGGATATGGTGGCTCCCACTGGCACAGGTCGTAAAAACACCATACTGCCAACAGCAACGGTTGTTACGCGCCCTCGGGCGATTTCCTGGGCAAAGATTGCGCCCGCCAAATCCATTTGTGACATCAGCCAACCTGCAAATACGTCACCACTGGGGTTGATGTCAGCGGGCATTGCAAGGGTTTGCAATACGAGTGTGCCTAAGGGAGTGGGATCTTCGTCGAGCATAGCTAGGGTCCAATTCTCATTAATTCAGTAGAAACGCTTATCGAAATGCTTGTGGCAACCAAGTAGCCAATTCTGGCCAGAGAGATAACATCAACAGCAATACTAATTGGAGCACAATAAACGGTATGACGCCACGATATATATCACTGGTTCGCACGCTGTCGGGTGCCACGCCCCGCAGATAAAAGAGCGCAAAACCAAAGGGTGGGGTCAAAAAGGAGGTTTGCAGGTTTACTGCGATCATAATGCCCAACCAGATGGGGTCCAGGCCCATAGCAAATAATACGGGGGCCACTATTGGTACCACTACGAAAGTGATCTCAATAAAATCGAGAATAAATCCGAGTAGAAAAATCACCAACATGACCAGTACAACCGCGGCAACGGTGCCGCCGGGTAGCTGGGCAAAAAAGGCTTCTATCAGCTCGTCACCACCATAACCCCGAAAAACCAGTGAGAATAAAGATGCGCCAATCAGGATGGTAAAGACCATCGCAGTGACTTTTGTTGTCGAGCGAGTAACCTCCCTGAGTATGTCAGTAGTGAGTTTTCCCTTGCCCCAGGCCAGTAACATAGCGCCCAGTGCACCCACACCCGCTGCTTCTGTGGGTGTGGCAGCGCCACTTAATATAGAACCAAGAACAACTACAATTAAAAGCAGTGGCGGCAATAAACTAGTGACTATCTCGCGGCCACTAATACTTTCACCTTCTGTAACGGCCGGCGCTGAAGCGGGATTTATCAGCGCCCGGAAAAAAACGTAGGCCATATACATACCAACCAGCAGCATCCCCGGAATGACCGCACCCATAAACAAGTCGCCTACAGATACCGGTGTTGGGTTAAATATTCCCTGACTCATTTGTGCCTGTTGATAGGCGCTAGATAGCACATCACCTAGTAATACCAGGGCTATAGAAGGAGGAATAATTTGTCCGAGTGTGCCTGTTGCACAGATAACACCCGTGGAGAGCGAAGTGTCATATCCCCTTTTGAGCATAGTGGGTAGAGACATCAGGCCCATGGTCACTACGGTAGCGCCAACGATGCCCGTACTGGCAGCCAGCAACATGCCAACAATGACCACAGATATACCCAACCCTCCAGGAAGTCGACCGCAGGCGCGTGACATATTTTCCAGTAGTTCTTCAGCCAGCCGAGATTTTTCCAGCATTACGCCCATCAGAATAAATAAAGGCACCGCGATGAGGGTGTAATTGGTCATTGTGCCATATAGACGGCTGGGCATTGTATGCAGTAAGGCGGGGTCAAAAACGCCACCAACTACCCCAAAACCCGCAAACGCCAAGGCGGTGCCTGCCAGCGTAAACGCGACGGGATAGCCAAACATCAAGATGACACAGATGACCAGAAACATAAAAAGTGGAATGAGTTCAATCACAGGAAGTATCGCTTATCAGAATAAGAGAAGAACGCAGTGTATCGGCCAAACCCTGGATCGCCAGAGCAAATGCAGACAGGGGCAATAAACTTTTGAGTAGATAGACGGCTTCTATGCCGCCGGCGTCACCTGAGCCCTCGCGGATAGCCCAACTGTCGGCGACAAACTGCCAACTGATTACCAGCAGAAAGAGACTCAGGGGAAGCAAAAATACGATGCCGCCTACGGCGTTGACCCAGGCTTTTTGGCGCAGGTTAAAATTGCGATAGAAGATATCAACCCTGACCTGCTCATCGTCGGCAAAGGTATAGGCAGCGCCCAATAAAAAGACGGTTGCGTGTAAATAAGTCACGGATTCTTGTAAAGCGATAAAACCCAGGCCAAAACCATAACGCAATACGACCACTAAAAACGTGATTAACATCATCGCCAGGGTCAGCCAGGCTATTAGCTTGCCTGTTGTGATAGATATTGACTCTAACAGTCGGACCAAACGAGAAATGGGACAATTCCTTATGTTCGGGTTTGATACATCTTAAGCTCTCTAGCCACTAAATTAACGGCCAATGGGAGACATTTATTATTACAGAGCCGGACACCTTCCGCTCGGCGGTGCCTATTATCGGCTATAAGCTATTGAATTAATAGCATTTAACATAATGATTAGTGCGACAAATAACACTTTACCCTTGTCATATTACTGTCACAAACAGCCTTTACTATACGCTCAAGATTTAAGCACACTCACTGTCGAGTGTGACAGACAACATGAGATTGGGAGTTTCCCTGTGAAGAAACGTATTTTAAGTACCGGTTTGGCATTGGCAACACTGCTGGGCATGCAAAATGTAAGTGCCGCCAGAGATTATATCAGTGTGGTGGGTTCTTCGACTGTCTATCCTTTTGCGACTGTTGTTGCGGAGCGTTTTGGTAAGGGTACGGCGTTCAAAACACCGAAAGTGGAGTCTACGGGGTCCGGTGGTGGTCTGAAACTGTTTTGCCAGGGTTTAGGCGCGCAGCATCCGGACATTACTAACTCAAGCCGTAGAATCAAGTCTTCAGAAGTGTCCCTCTGTGCCAATAACGGCGTTGCAGACATTGTTGAAGTTCTGATCGGCTACGATGGGATTGTATTGGCAAATGCTAAAGGCCAAGACCCTGTTAACTTCACTCGCAAAGATATCTTTTTAGCCCTGGCTAAAGAAGTACCCAATCCAGATGGTACTGAAACCCTGGTTAAAAACCCCTACAAGACCTGGAAAGATGTGAACCCTACGCTACCAGCAATAGCCATTGAAGTATTGGGCCCACCGCCCACCTCAGGCACACGTGATGCCTTTGCGGAATTGGCTCTAGAAGGTGGGTGCAAAAAGATATCATGGATAAAAAGCCTGAAGAAAACGGATAAGTCAGCTTACAAAGAGATATGCCACACGGTTCGTGAAGATGGCCCATACATTGAAGCGGGCGAAAACGACAACCTGATTGTTCAAAAGCTCAATGCAAACCCAAAGGCATTTGGCGTATTCGGCTTTAGCTTTCTCGATCAGAACGCCGATAAGGTCCAAGGGTCTAACATAGATGGCCAGGGTCCTACCTTTGACAGTATTTCTGATGGGTCCTATCCTGTGTCCAGGCCTTTATATTTCTATGTTAAAAAAGCTCACGTTAAAGTAATACCGGGCATTAAGGAATACTTGGAAGAGTTCACCAGCGAAAGAACTTGGGGTGAAGACGGGTACCTGGCTGAAAAAGGCATGATTCCTCTGGGTGACGAAGAGCGCAGCAGCATGGGCGCCAACGTTAGAAACCTGAAGAATCTGACTATGTAATAAAAAACCACACAGAAAAACCGAGCCCGGAGACCTAATGGTCATTCCGGGTTTGTTCTATTAAATATTTGTGAAAACTTATGGATACATCAAATCTTCTTGTTGCGCTTTGTTTACTGTTTGCAGCGTCCTTTTTAGTCGGACGAGCGCGATCTGTTTCGCTGGCAGAACAGAAAGGCGGCGTTAGAAACCTGAACTCCTTACCTTTTTACCACGGTGTATTGATGAGCCTGTGGTGTGCCGTGCCCAGTCTGGTATTAACACTAGTTTGGTTGCTTTTTGACGATCAAATTATTGAAGCCCTGGTGCTTGCTGATATCCCTCCCTCGGGGGTTGATGTGAACTTGATGATGAATACCATCGAAAACATTGCGGCGGGAAATTTCTTAGGGTTGGAACCAGAACCTCAAATGCTGGCTGCCGCAGAGCGCTTCAAATCACTGCAGTCGATTAGCCAGATGTGTATGAGTGCCGCCGTTTTAGGTTTGGGTACACTGGGAAGCCTGTGGATTCTAAAAAGTATAAGTTTAGAGTTTGGCGCCAGAGTTAAAGTAGAAAATGCATTTAGAATTATTTTATTGGCTTGTTCCTGCTTGGCGATATTGACTACGATTGGCATTGTACTTTCAGTCGTATTTGAGTCTCTTCGTTTTTTCAAGGCGATACCTGTGCAGGAGTTTTTGTTTGGTCTGCAGTGGAGCCCTCAAACCGCTATCCGACCCGACCAAGTGGGTGGGTCTGGCGCCTTTGGTGCTGTGCCCTTGTTTGCCGGCACAATGCTTATCTCTCTGATTGCAATGATTGTGGCTGTTCCCGTTGGTCTGATGGCCGCTATTTATTTGTCAGAATACGCAAGTGCCAGATTCAGAACTTATGTAAAACCGATGATTGAGGTTCTGGCAGGTATTCCCACCGTTGTTTACGGGTTTTTTGCAGCCTTGACCGTAGCGCCTTTCATTCGAGATACGGGCACAATTCTCGGTTTCAGTCCTTCATCTGAGAGTGCGCTGGCAGCGGGCTTAGTCATGGGCGTTATGATCATTCCTTTTGTATCATCCCTCTCAGACGATGTTATCAATGCTGTGCCCCAGTCTCTCAGAGACGGGTCACTAGGTCTGGGTGCAACGCAATCCGAAACGATTCGTCAGGTTGTTATTCCGGCTGCCTTACCCGGCATTGTGAGTGGAGTACTGCTGGCGGCTTCACGGGCGATTGGTGAAACAATGATTGTTGTGATGGCAGCAGGGCTTGCAGCAAAACTGACAGCCAACCCTTTGGAGTCAGTCACTACGGTCACTGTACAGATTGTCACTTTATTGGTAGGTGACCAAGAGTTTGACAGCCCTAAAACCCTTGCCGCTTTTGCCCTGGGTTTAACATTATTTGCAATCACCCTGGGGCTAAATTTTATTGCCCAGCGGGTGGTAAAGAAGTATCGAGAACAATATGACTAGACCAGATACCCAATCAGAACAGATGCAGGAAAATACTGAGGTGCCGAGCGAAAAACGCAGACTGGTTGACGATATACGATTCCAGAAACGTCTGGAGAAACGCTATCGCGCCGAAAAGCGCTTTCGTCTTTATGGACTCTTGTCTATCGGCTTCGGTTTATTGTGCCTGGTCCTTTTATTTACCGACATCATTGGTAAAGGCCACTCGGCGTTCCTGCAAACGGAAGTCGCTCTGGATATACATTTTGATGCAGACTATTTGCAAATAGATGATATCAATGACAGCCAACAGCTAAACCGCGCAAACTTTGACGGTTTGATTAAACGGTCATGGCGTGCGAACTTCCCTGAGGTTAAATCTCGATCTGATAAACGTTTGCTCTACAAAATTAGTAGTAATGGTTCTGGTTTTCAGATTAAGGACTTATTGATAGCGCACCCAGAATGGCTGGGAACTACTCAGACGCTTTGGCTTATTGCCGATGATGATGTTGATGTGTATTACAAAGCCAAAAATAAAGGCATATCTTATCAGGGGGTATTAAGTGATAAGTCTCTAAACTGGCTGAATGCTCTAGTCGAAGAAAACAGAATTGAACTGAGTTTTAACTCTACCTTCTTCTCCGCCGGTGATTCCCGTGAACCCGAGCAAGCGGGCATTAAGGGTGCGATGGTGGGCTCTTTATTCACTTTGTTAGTCACTTTAGCGCTATCTTTCCCTATTGGGGTGGCGGCCGCTATTTATTTGGAGGAATATGCTCCTAATAACCGGTGGACTGACCTCATTGAAGTTAACATTAATAATTTGGCGGCGGTGCCTTCAATTATTTTTGGGCTCTTGGGTTTGGCTATTTTTATTAACTTCTTTGAGTTGCCTCGATCGATTCCGCTGGTAGGCGGGTTGGTCTTAACCTTGATGACCTTACCTACGATTATTATCTCCAGTCGCGCGGCAATTAAGGCAGTACCCCCCTCTATTAGAGAAGCTGCTCTGGGTATAGGTGCTTCGAAAATGCAGGTGATTTTGCACCATGTCTTGCCATTGGCCATGCCCGGTATGTTGACCGGAACGATTATTGGTATGGCCCAGGCCCTGGGCGAAACGGCCCCACTGCTGATGATTGGTATGGTTGCGTTCATTGTTGATATTCCTGGGGGGGCAACAGACCCTTCTACGGTTTTACCCGTGCAAATATTTCTTTGGGCCGACAGCCCTGAACGCGCTTTTGTTGAGCGCACGTCTGCGGCAATCATGGTATTGCTGGCGTTTCTTATTGTCATGAATACGCTGGCGGTTCTGTTGCGGAAACGTTTGGAAAGACGCTGGTAAGGCAAGTCTTTGTCGACAGTGTAGTCTTAGTAAACAAAAGAATTAATTAGAGAGTAACTCTTGATGGAAAGTGCAGTAGAAAATTCAAGCCAAAATACCGTTGGATTTCCCTTTTCCGATGATGCCAAAATGTCGATCCGCCAGTGCGACGTTTTTTATGGTGACAAACAGGCTATATTTGATGTCAATCTGGACATCGGTAACAATGAAGTGTTGGCGATGATTGGTCCCTCAGGGTGTGGTAAGTCCACATTTTTGCGTTGCCTCAATCGTATGAATGATACCATTGATATCTGCAGGGTTGAGGGTTCGCTTAAACTGGAAGACACAGATATCTATTCACCCGATCTGGATGTTGTGCCACTGCGTGCACGGGTGGGGATGGTGTTCCAAAAACCCAATCCTTTTCCCAAGTCAATTTATGACAATGTCGCTTACGGTCCTCGAATTCACGGATTGGTTTCTCGCCGCGCAGAACTGGATGAAGTGGTGGAGTCGAGTTTGCAGAAAGCCGGTTTATGGAACGAAGTTAAAGATCGCCTTGACGAATCGGGCACGGGTTTATCCGGGGGGCAACAACAGCGTTTGTGTATTGCCCGCACGATAGCGGTTAATCCAGAAGTGATCTTGATGGATGAACCTTGTTCTGCTCTCGACCCCATTGCTACGGCCAAGATTGAAGAGTTGATCACCAATCTCAGCGAAAACTATACCATTGCGATTGTGACTCACTCGATGCAACAGGCAGCGCGCGTATCTAATCGCACCGCTTATTTTCATATGGGTAAGCTCATAGAGGTGAACGATACCGAAAAGGTATTTACCAATCCCACCCACGATCTCACGGAAGCCTATATCACAGGCAGATTTGGTTAAGAGGAAACTATTGTGGACAAATTACAACTCGATCAACATATCTCAAAGCAATTTAATACGGATTTGGAAGATCTCAAAACACAGCTCCTGGAAATGGGTGGCCTGGTTGAACAACAGGTGAATGATGCGGTCAAGGCTATTGAATCTGGAGACAGCCAGCTTGCCGACCGGGTGATACTCAATGAAGTTGAAGTCGATAACCGGGAAGTTAAATTAGACGAAGATTGCACCATGGTGTTGGCGCGCAGGCAGCCAGCAGCTTCAGACTTGCGTTTGGTTCTGGCGGTGGCGAAAGCGAACCGCGACCTTGAACGAATGGGGGATGAGGCCAATAAAATCGCC
>ENA-OSET01002588-OSET01002588.1-sediment-metagenome-genome-assembly--contig:-NODE-2588-length-17299-cov-8.091859_pt1 | contig 17299 bp, 18 predicted proteins | sample MGYA00237882_ERZ534229 | MGnify/ENA primary metagenome ERZ534229 (study PRJEB26408, sample SAMN06266212) | sediment metagenome | isolation source: Hudson Canyon methane seep mesocosm | place... | reverse complement strand
TTTTCATCACTGGTATTATCCGCAGGCAATACAATACTGAGTGGATTCAGTAGCGTATTAACCTCATGTGCATAGGCGTCATAAACCATAAAACCCATTAATTCAGCTGTTTCACTACTTGTTTTTATTGGATCCTGACTGGCCCAGGCCAACAACTCGGTTAAGTTGGGTGTTTTTGTAAAGTGGGTATAGTAATCAACTATATGACTGGCAATTGAGGCGGAATGTTTGGTGTTAAAATTATTTACAACGAAATCAGCGGTCGCGTTAAACTCCGTGTAAGCAGCATTTCCCTGTTTTTTAGCTTCAATTTCTTTTGTTAAAGCTTGTCTGTCAATATCTGACGCATCACTTCCTGTGAAACGAAGATATAAACTGTTTGCAAAACTTAAATTAGCGGCCATTCTGTTTACCTGTCTGTATGATTAGCTGTTATGTTCTTTAGCGTTTAGTTATCTTTGAATTAAAGGGCAATGTTTAAGAAATATTCGATTGTCTAAGTTAAAATTCAATTCGAATCCCCCCATTAAAGGCGTGAGAGGCTGTTAAACTATTAGCCAGCATTGTTTCGTAATAGAAAAAACCGGAAATTCCATGAGGAAGGCCCGCAGAAACACCAAAACCAAGGTTTACAAAATCTCTATCAGGTGAATCTGTGTTAAGCGAAATGCCATCAGATGAGTTGTTTTGGAAAGAGGTTAATGTACGGCTATCATTCATAAATTCATGCTGCCATTCTGCACGTACCAGGGGAATTAAAATAGCGTAAGGCGTATTAACAACGTAGCTGATTTCTGTTCCTAACGCAGAGCGCATGGAATCAATATGTTGTTCATCAATAGACAGAGAGCTGCTAGTGCTTCCATGCTCCCGATACCCGTCAATATCGTTGTGTATATAATCATAGCGAAGAAAAGGGCTGACACTGAAAGCATCTATAGTATGGTTGTATCCTGCAGATAAACTAACCGAATAATCGTTACCACTATAATTTGAAGAGACATGTTCTATTCCGCTTGGATCGTTACTTGAAGATAAGTTGCGATTGCCATCATAATCATTCCAGCCGACACGTGCTAAAGCATCCAAATAAAAGCTATTGGGTAAAGTATAGCCACCAAAAAGAGAGAGGCTGTAATTGTCAGCTTCCATATCGCCTAAGCCACCACTCATATCCGTATTGCTAGCTGTGTAACCAAATGCAGACCCAATAACTAAATTGTCAGTGAGGCGAAAGTCAGTTCCAAGGGTAGTGCCTATCGTATCGAAATAAAAGCCACTGGAGACTTTAGTTTTTTCTTGATCGCCAAAAGCGCCGTTACCATTAATAAAAAAACTAAGTCGTTGGTCTAATAAAGAGGAGCTATCAGCACTGGCACCGCCACCATTTTTTTTCTCTTTTTTCTTTTTTTCCTCGTCAGGCGTGCTTGTGCTTGAATCGCCTGGACTTTGGGGTTGATTGGCATTGCTGGACGAGAATGAGGGAGACGACTGTTCTCTTAGGGCTGCTAGTCGAGTAAACACATTGGTTGTTTGAATGATTGAAGCACTAATTGCTATTGTTGCAACTGATGCGGTTTGATTTAAAGCTTCTTGTTCAGGTGTAACCAGCTCATCTGGATCAGGAATGCCCCGAGAACATACTAAAATGCTTTCATTAGGTGTAACCGTTCCTACTACAAATCCCAGGTTTTTCCATTGGGAGACAGAGTTGTTAATCACTTCTTGACTGGTTCCTCCTGACACAGAGGGTATGATGGCTTGAGTTGAATCACAACTGCTTGAGTCAGTGGTTATCAGTTGTTGAGTGTTGGCAAGAAGAAGTTCTGTGTTAAATACTAAACTAATACCAACTAAAACAAAGGATGCGAATTTATAGCTCATTTTTTTACCGTGCTAAGTAAACTTTTATTTTGAAGAAAATCGAAATGATTATTAGTAATGTATCTACATCATAATTTTTAAAAAAATGAGAACCATTCCACATTAATAATATCTGGACAATAGTAACCGATAGAGAAGTCCTATTACAAACATTTATTTTTTGTAAGCGTATGATTACGTTGTAAGTGCATGATTACAATGTATGTTTTTGTTGGTTTTATTTTGTTCTGCTGTTTGATTTGTATCATCAATTAATATACTATTTATTAGAAAATATGATTCGTTAAGGGGGGGAGATGTTTAAATTTATTTTCTATGTGAGTTTGATTGTCAATGTTTTTGGATTAAGTGTACAAGCCATTGAAATTTCCGAATTGGATAGAGTAACTCAAGAATTAGTAGCTCCTCCTTTTCTACCATTACATAGCCAAATTGCAGATTCTGAGCCAAAAGTCGTCCAAATCAGGATGGTTTTGGAAGAAAAAGAAATGCAAATCACCAAAGATCTTAAAGCTCATGTTATGACGTTTAATGGTTCAATTCCTGGTCCCATTATCGTTGCTCATCAAAATGATTATATTGAACTAACACTGGTTAACCCATCTACTAACCAGATGATTCATAATATAGATTTTCATGCGGCAACGGGCGCATTAGGTGGGGGGGGCTTAACTAAAATAGCACCAGGCCAGGAAGTGGTTTTAAGGTTTAAGGCTGTTAAAGCGGGTGTCTTTATTTATCATTGTGCGCCGGGTGGATTAATGATTCCATTGCATGTGGCAATGGGATTGAATGGGGCAATAATGATTTTACCTCGAGATGGTCTTAAGAATGATCAAGGTAATCCCATTTCTTATGACAAGGCCTACTATATTGGTGAACAGGGCTTTTACTTTCCAAAAGATGATGAAGGTAAATTTAAAGAATACACATCAGCTTATGATTCATTACCGGATATGTTAGCGACAATGCATAACTTAATTCCAAGTCATGTGGTTTTTAATGGAGCAGTAGGTTCCTTAACGGGAGAAAATGCCATGACAGCATCTGTGGGTGACAAAGTCCTATTGATTCATTCCCAGGCTAATGAAGATAGTCGGCCTCACTTAATTGGTGGGCATGGTGATTTTGTATGGGAAGGTGGTTCGTTTAATGATGCACCTGTTACGGATAGAGAAACATGGTTTGTTCCTGGTGGTAGTGCTCTCGCAGCATTATATGAATTTAAACAACCTGGAACTTATGTTTATTTAAATCATAATTTAATCCAGGCTATTCAATTAGGAGCAGCAGCACATATCGTAGTTGAAGGTGAATGGGATAATGATTTAATGGAGCAAGTTCAAGTTCCTTCGGCCATTCAATAATAAATATTTTAAAAAAACAATGCACAAGAGGGTGTTATGAAAAAATATATTGCGGTATTAGTTATAGGGTTATCTTCAATAAGTGTTGTCAGTGCGGGAGATATTGACAATGGTCAAGCTTTAAGCGCTTCATGTGTTGCTTGTCATGGTTCTGATGGCGTAGGAAAAGCTGATAGCTGGCCCAATATTGGAGGACAAAAAGAAACCTACCTAATTAGTCAGTTAGAACAATTTAAGTCGGGTGAAAGAGTTGACTCGTCGATGAATGCAATAGTGGGACCACTGAGTACTCAGGATATAGAGGATGTGGCGGCTTATTATGCTTCAGTTTCTGGCTCCGATGCATCATTTTCGTCTGAAACGGGCGTTCTTGCAATTCCTCGCCTTAATGTAGGGGATACTTCCTATAAGCTTCAATTAGACTTAACTGACCCATCGGATTTTACGTTTAAGTTGGACATGGACAGCATAGAAATCAATTAGAATTAACTTATCTAGTTCTTTTGTTTTGTATTCTTGTGAAGTAGAATGAAGTTTTGGAATGAACACTTACTTGCCCGATGAGATACAAAAAAAGTCTGATTATATTGTTATTCTTAGTGATAGGGCTAGGTACAGTCACAGGTGTTAATGTAGCTATAGATAAGGTTGATAATTTGGAGTTTTGTATATCCTGTCATTATATTAGGCCGACTATTTATAAAGAATATAAAGAAACCAGCCATTATAAAAACCGGTCAGGTGTACGTGCAGAATGTGATGATTGTCATGTTCCTAAGCCGTTTATCCCTAAAATAATTTCTAAATTAAAGGCAAGTAAGCATATCTATCATCATTTGATAGGAAGTATAAATACCATAGAGAAATTTGAAGCTAAACGGCTTGAGTTAGCTCAAAGAGAATGGACGCGTATGAAAGAAACGGATTCACGCGAATGTCGTTCTTGTCATAACCAAAATGCAATGGATCTGTCCTTGCAAAAGCGCCGGGCGAAAGTTGTACATCGTGATGCAGAAGAAAATAATGAGACTTGTATAGATTGCCATAAAGGGATTACCCATAAACCATTACATAGTGAAAAAGCAAAAGAAGTGGAAGAAGCGGATGATGATGACAACTTTATTTTGTAATGTTTTTACAATTAATTTACAAAAAATATGAAAAAATTAACTCAAATTATTACTGGCATTTTTCTACTTTGCTTTAGTTATTCTGTGTATTCCATAGAATGGGATGGAGTTAAATCAAAACAAGTTACTTTGTTTTATCCAGGACAAGCTTCATGGGAGTGGGTGTTAACAAAATCTACTCATGCAGGTGCGAAAAATTTCAGGGCTGGAAAAGATTGTCGCGAATGTCATCAGGATGAAGAAAAAGACATGGGTAATTTGATTGTTTCAGGTAAAAAGTTAGAACCAGACCCTATAAAAGGCAAGCGAGGTTACATTGATGTAGACGTAAAAACTGCCTATGACAAGGATCGCTTTTATATACAACTGAGCTGGGCTGATAGTAAAGGTTTGACAAAGAGTAAAATGGCTAAAGATCAATCAAAGGTAACTGTTCTATTTGATGATGGGAATGTTAAAGAGGTTAAACGTGCAGGTTGTTGGGGAGCGTGCCATGATGATGCAACACATATGCCTAGTGCTCAGCACGGTAAAAATTTAAGTATTTATTTGTCAAAATCAAGGACTAAAATTACCCGTAAAGGAGGTGGGGAAAACTATAAGTCGAATAAAGCCCTCCAGCAGTTGTTAGACGATGGGTTTTATGCTGAATATTGGCAAGCAAAATTAAATAAAACTGAACCAGTTTCAGTGCTTGATGCTTATATACTCGACAAGCGACATGAAAATGAATCAGCAAGAGTTAAAGCGACTGCAGACTTGAAAAAAGGAATTTGGACTGTAGAGTTAAGTCGTGAGCTTATTCCCAATTCACCGTTATATAAAAATATCGTTGCAGGAAAAACCTATACCTTTGGCTTGGCTATTCATGATGCATATAGCCATGGTCGACATCATCATGTTTCTTTTAATCATACTTTTAAGTTAGATGAGGGGACTGCTGACTTTATTGCCATTAAGCAGTAAAAATATGCGTTCATAGCAATATTTTTTTTGGGTTTGTTTCCTGATAATCTGTCATTGTCGTATTGACGGTTTTTTTTTGTAGAGCGGACTTCAGTCCGCTGTTATGGGCAATGCGAAATTAAGTGCTGTGTCAAATTAGCGGACTGAAGTCCGCCCTACAGAACCCGTCAAAATATCTAAATGAAAGTATCGGAAACTACCTAATTATAATGAAAAACGTGCTATTGCTTTTCTTGCTATTAATGCAACCATTGATTGTGATTGCTGATACTGAGATATTATTAGATGGAGAACCCCAATATGCAAAAAGGGGGGCGGCAACATGTCTTAAATGCCATGATGAACTACCGGTTACATTGATTTATCAAACGCCTCACGCACAGAAATCAGACAAAAAGACCCCTTTTGCAAAACATGAATGCGAAAGTTGTCATGGGGCTAGCCCAGAACATATTCCCACACCTAGTGAAGGTGATAAAAAACCATTACCGGCAGTGGTCTTTGGGCAGCAAAGTATTACGCCGATTGTTGAGCAAAATGCACAATGCCTAGGTTGTCACCAAAATGGATTGCGCATGCATTGGCATGGCAGTCAGCATCAATCAGCTGATTTGGCCTGTGCATCTTGTCATAAAATTCATATTAAAAAAGATGACGTCTTAATTAAAGAAAATCAGGCGAGTGTTTGTTTTAGCTGTCATGGAAAACAGAGGGCTGAGCTGTATCGTCGTTCACGGCACCCTATTAAGGAAGCTAAGGTTATTTGTACTGATTGTCATAATCCACATGGGTCTAGTGGTGAAAAACTATTAGTTGAAGATACAATTAATGAAACTTGTTTTCGTTGTCATGCAGAAAAAAGAGGTCCTTTTTTGTGGGAACACCCACCCGCTCAGGAGGATTGCAGCATTTGTCATACTCCTCATGGTGCAAATCAACCCAATTTATTGAAAGTTAGAGCGCCCTTCTTATGTCAGCAGTGTCATTCTGAAGCTGAATCCTTTCACGCTAATCTGCTTTATGATGGTAAAGGTGTCTCTTCTCGCTCAGGACAAAGTCGCTTATTAGCCAAAAGTTGTTTGAATTGCCATAGTAATACGCATGGCTCAAATCATCCCTCAGGTGTTCGTTTCGATAGGTAAGTCATAGTGAAAATAAAAATTTCTATTCTAGCAATATTTTTTCTACTGACTTTAATGACTGTAGTAAAGGCAGAGGAAGAAGAGTTTGATGACTTTATGTTGGATGATGAGTCAGAAGTATTAGAAAATAAACAGGATTATAAAAACACTATTGAAATAGGTGGTCTATATTCTAGTTCAGATTCAGCAAAATTTGGTGAATATTCTGGTGTAGATACTCGGCAAGGTTACGTGTTAGGTGGATTTGATATTCAGCATCGAGATGCATTTGATGATAATAGCTCTAATTATTGGCAAATTAAAGCCAAAGATTTAGGACTGGATTCTCGGTTTATTCGAGCAGATTATGGCGAACAAGGTAAATATGCCTTGTTTTTTGAATATGACCAATTACCCCATAATCGATTAGTTAGTGCAAAAACCCCTTTTAGAAATATAGGCTCTCAATCTTTGCTTTTAGCCGATGATTGGGTAGCAGGCAGCAAAACAACCCAAATGCCTAATTTAGCTGATGATCTAAAAAATATAGATATAGCAACCGAACGTAAAAAATATAGCGGTGGATTTTCTTTAGACTTAACTCAACAGTGGAATTTTACGGTTGATATTCAGCATGAAGATAAAGAGGGGTTACAAGATACTGGAGCAGTGATGGGTATTTCCGGTTTTAATCCATTATCTGTCATTGCCCCTAAGCCCATTGACCAGGAAACTAATAATTTTGATATAAAACTAGCCTACAACGGTGATAAGGCACAAATACAACTTCGTTATTTTGTATCATTATTTGACAATCATTATAATTCATTTAGTTGGCAAAACCCTTACAAATTAAGGTTCAGACCTGAATCAGATTTTTTGGATAATGTTGGTGGGTTATCAGTGGCTCCTGATAACCAGGCGCATAAAATTAGTTTATCAACGGCTTACCGTTTAGGGTCCGCTACACGACTTAGTGGTAGTTTCTCTTATGGGTTAATGAACCAAGATAGCCCATTTATGGGATATACGGTTAACCCTTTATTATCTGTTGATTCTCCAGTTCCTAGAGGCGATGCTGATGCTGAAGTGGAAACTTTACATGCTAACCTTGTATTTACGACTGTGCCTTTTAAGCATGCTGATATTCGCAGTAGTTATGTCTATGATCAGCGAGATAATAATACGCCCTCTGATGTTTATGCTGTATTAAGAAATGATTCTGAAGACCAAATTACTCAATTACGCAGTAAGACATTACGTTCCAATTTAGCTTATGGTCGAAAGCAGCACCAATTTAAACTGGATGCCGGTTATCGATTTTTAGCAAGAAATAAACTGTCAATTGGTTATGGCTTTGAGCGAAATGAGCGAGATTACTCTTTAGTTGAATATACGGATGAACATAATGCGCATATTAAACTGTTAACAAATATAGCTAGTAATGTTAATAGTTGGCTTAAATATGAATACATTGTCCGGGAGGGCTCTGGATATAGTGGAGATGATCTGTTTTTAGCGACGCATACCGAGAGTTTTTTAAATACATTGCCAGAATCGTTGCGATTTGAAAATGACCCACTTATTAGGCATTATAATATTAGTGACAGAAGACGCAATAAACTCAGTTTTTCTGCTACATGGTTAGCTTTTGATGATGTAAATGTTGGTTTTAATGGCCGTTACAATGATGACGATTATAACGAAACGCAATTTGGTTTAACGCATTCGGATAATTTTAATGGCACCTTGGATATTAATTACAGTTTAAATAAAGGACTTAATTTATACAGTTTTTATAGCTATGAATATTTTAAAAATGAGCAAAATGGCTACAATCATTTTTCAAATGCCCAAGTGCTTTCAACTCGCGATTCTAATAAATTATGGCGCGTTGATACAATAGATAATATTCATACTGTCGGATTTGGAATGGACTGGGATATTATTGAGGATACTTTAGATTTTCAGTTTGATTACAATTTTTCTTATGCGGTGACTCAAACAGATGCCGAGCAGGACAGGCTGTTAAATATAAATTCTCTGCCAGATTTAGAAACAACCTTACACAGTTTGAACTTGCGCGCTAATTATCAGTTAATTAAAAATACTCAGCTGCAGTTTGCGTATCGGTATGAGTTTTTCGAGGTTAATGATTTTGCTTTGGATAACATTTCACCGAATAGTATAAATGAAGTATTAAGCCTAGGTAATTCCAGTCCAGATTATAGTGCTCACATTTTTGCGGTTAGTGTTATTTATCAATTCTAACTGTCCAAAGGAGTGTGAAGTGTTATTTTTTTATCAATGCTCCTCTTCTGTATAAAAGGCTTGAATGGTTACCTTTGTGTTGGCTGTTGTAAACTAATTATTTTTTGAATTCTATCAACATGAAACTGGTCTTTTAGCCAGGTCCGAATGCTTAAGGCGCTTTTTAAATACTTTAATGCATCTAATGGTTTATGTTGTTTAAATTCAATTTTAGCAATTTCTTCTAAACACGCCGCGATTGCTCTACGTTCACTCTGGTTCTTATAAAAAATCAAAGCTTGATGCAACAGATCAAGAGCCTTTGGGTACTGCTGGTTTTGTGTTGCAATTACTGCATCAATACGCTTTAAAATCACTTGAAATTTTGGTTGGACCTGTTTGTTTTCAGCGATAGCCTTGCGAAATTTAGATAACCATCGATATTCAGTTTCTTGATGCATTAATGCTTCTAACCTTGCGGCTGTTGCTAGTAATTCAAGTCCTTTTTTATCACTTACCTTCTGGTTGTTAAGGTTTAAAAGTAATGGTTCAATGCGTGTTAATGATTCACGGTATTGCTGGATCTTAAACAGCCATTTTACCTCCAGTAAAATAATCCTCTCTTTGAATGTTTCATCTAGCCCAGTCGTCTTGTTTTGCTGTTTTAAATGCAGTAATTGTTCTTTAGCTGCATTGAAATGGTTTAATGCTAATAAGGTTTCAACTAAATTTACTCTTGCTAACTGCATCCCTTGATAATTATCAACACTTTGGTAGAGGTCTAAGGCACGATGGAATTTTTGTTGAGCAGCAGGGTAGTTGTCATTTTTATAATCAACCACCCCTCGGGATAGTAACTGCTCTTCTTTAGAATAATTCTGCGCTTTAAAATCAGAACGGTTAGCACAAGCTGTTAATAAGATGCTAAAAAAGAGAGGCAAAAACTTAATCATTTAAACCAGTGTCCTTAATGACTAAATCTTTCTTGCGAGGCGGAGGACTCGACGAAAGCGGCCAAATTTGGTTATCAATATAAACATGGACGGGCTGGAAGCCATTTAAAGTATGTTCGGTCGATTGAAGCACTGATTGGGCATTGTTAATCAATGTTGGTAATTGATTGAGTTGCTGATTCACTTTATCAACAGTTTTCCGTACTGTAACAATTAATTGCTGTGATTCGCTACTTAAGTTAGCTACATTCTGTACTATATTTTTAGATTCCAAGGCAAGTTGGTCGGCACTAGCAATCATGGGTTGGATTTCATTAACTCGTTGAGAGATCCCCGATAAGGTTTTTTCTAGAAGCGCTAATGAATTTACCATATGCTGTTCTTGTTTTTTATCATAGAGCACCCGTCCAAGGGAGCCTTTTCCTGCCGCTATTTGATTGGTTATCTTGCTAAGATCGGCTAAAACTGTTTGTAAATTTTGACTGCTACTCTTAATGGATTGAGGATTAATAGATTCAAGAGTATGGGATAAATTTGTAATTAATAATGTGAATTTTTTAATAGCAGGAGTGATTTCTGCAATGGTCAGGTAATTTGTGACGGTTGGTTCTTTAATTGCGATTGTCGCATTATCAGTCAACATGGGGTGCTCTGGTGAGCCAGCCTTAATAATGATGATATTATCGCCGACTAAGGATAGTCGACTGACTTCTCCTGTCGAATCTGCGCGAACCAGAGACTGAAACCTGGCATAAATAAAAAAGTGTACGTTGACTTCATTATTGTTACCAAGATAAATATCAGAGACTCTTCCTACATCTATACCAGAAATATTAATGGCTGTCTCAGCGGTAATACCTTGGGCATTTTTCATGACCGCTTGGTAATGAACGACAGAGTCAAAAATTTTTGATAATTTCACTTTACTGGCAAATAAACCAAAAACCAACAGTAGGGCAATCAATACAAAAGTACCGGCGAGTTTGTCTCTAGCGCTATAGCTTAAACTGTGAATGTAATGTACCTTGGCTGGTTTCATGATGTTTAATGACAGGCTTAAATTGAAGTCAGTTGAAGAAAAGAGCAAAAATCTTGTTTTTGTTCAAAAACATGGGTATCTGTAGAACTTAAATAAATAACTTGGTCAGCATGGTGTTGTGCAAAATCCGAATTTACATTACTCGTGACGATTGTTATATTTTTTCGTTTTACCAACTGAACTAAATAGTTACCAAAAACTTGAATTTGTTCTTTATCTAAATCATTAAAAGGATTTTCAAGGAATAAAATCTTTGGTTTTAGGAAAATAGCCCTGACAACTAATAAATGTTTTTTTTGAAGTGCTGTCATAAATGCAGGTAAAATTTTGTGATCTGCTCCATAATTTAATTCAGCTAATAAAATCTCTGCCTCTCTATCAATTTCGTTTACAGGTGCGAAGTGGTGGTATAAAGCAGGTGCTTTAACATTATCAATGCCAGTTAAAATAGAAAGTAATGTACTGTTATGATAAATATAGCTAATTGTTGAATAATTGTTATCAGTTGATAAATTATTTGAATAATTAACTGAACCGCTGTCAGGGGCAATAATACCAGCTAGCATTTCCATATGGCTATTTAATGCGTTAATACGCGGACCTAGTAAGCACACTAAGCTGGCAGAGCTTATTTCACAACTTAAGCTTTGTGTTAATGAGGTTGCTTCAATTTTTGGCACTGCAGAAGTTGCTTGGATTAGAGTCTCTTTTTTGTTCATAGGATATAGAGAACACTAATGGCAAAAACTGAAAAAAGACTATGCATAATTGCTTTTTGAACTCTTTGAGGAACTTCTGTCACTGAATGTTTTACATGTAAACCATGAAATGATGCATTTGCACTGATAATCATGCCAAAGAGCGTGTTATTGATTAAAAAATAAAACAATTCCATTGGTTGAATAGAGTCAATTAAAATTGAGAAGTATTTTAAGTTAGAAGATGAGTCGAAAATGGCTGAAAATAAGATACCAAAGGTAATAGTTAGGGTTGAAAAATAACAGGAAAGAGAAATTTGTGAAATAGTTTTACCGACTAAGCTTGGAAAGGCAAAAAGCACTAAAACATCCACACCAAGTAGTTCTAAACTTTTGATTTCCTGATTAATGGACATATTCCCCATTTGTATGGCCATTGCAGAGCCACTGCGGCATATAATAACAATGGCTGTTAACAAAGGGATTAGTTCTAAAGTTACATGACGTAATAATATATTGATTACTTCTGTTTCAGTACCAATGTTTTGTAAAAAAATAATGAGTTGAGCGATAGTGCTGAAACCAATAACAATACTTAATATTAAAATAGTGGATATTAAGCTATCCACACCATCAAAAATAATCTCTCTGACCACAGCATTTTTGATTAAACTGTTATCTTTGTTTTTGCGTAGGTATGAAAATCCTCGACGTAGTACGGTGACGATAAAAAATATTAAATCTATGATGTTGATAATAAATTGTTGGGATCTATGTCCCAATATTTCTAATAAATTCAACCGAACAAACCTTGAGTCGTATGGTTTGTCAGCTCAATTGTTGCTGTGATTTTCATGTGTAATCCTTAGTTTGCAATTATCTGCTGGCCTATCAACCAAGTTAAACACATTAGTATCATTACCCCTCCTAAATCTCGTGTTAAAACTGTTGTTCGCTTTTCCGGATTTAAATCATTCCAAACGACAACTATTGAACCGGTAAACAGTACAAAACTGGAGAAACTAATTCCGGTGAATAATATTCCATAAAGCATCCCTCGACTCATCATTCGAGGCCACATGGATGTATTGGTCCACTGCAGATAGATAGGATTTTTAATAGAAAATACACGTTCTGTTATAAACCAGAAATGGGTGCTTAAAATTAATCCAGTGATATAGAAGGCTGTTACAGGGTTAGTATTAAAGCTTTCAAGGCCGTTGTATTTATAATACAAAAAACTGACTAGAAATAGTGAAATTAGGTGAAGAATTTGATCTTGTATGTATGAAAAGATAATCCATGAAGGGCGTAGTTGAGATAAAATATTCTTCCAGTAATCAATAGCAAAGTGGAAGAAACTCACTGATAATGCCAATATAATACAGGCGCTTGTTTCAAGTTTTATAAAGGCAGAGAGAAATACCAGCAGGGTAACAAAATGGATAAAGACATGCATGGTTAAGCCAAAAATCTGCTTCTTTGCTTTGACCATGCCGTCAGTTTGCAATGGGTAATCGCCAATAAAGTGGCAGAGTAAAAGAAACCAGAACATAGGTATATTATTTGCTAGTCATGATAGTTATACCGTTCCAGTTGTCATCAACTCCATTTTCTATACATTTGGTCACGGCCATTAAGTGTCGCCAAGCTACTTTATCTTGTGGGTTTTTTTGTAATACATCAAACAGCAGCGATTGTGCTTCTGGGAATTGTTGATCATAGTAGTGTTGCATAGCTAATTCGTAATATTGATGTGATTCCTGTTTGAGTGCAAGAACATGGGGGGGGTCAGCATCGTATACTTCATATAAAACCAAAGTTTTTTTCTTGCCTTGTACCTGTACTTTGTCTAAAAAGCGAATATTGTATTGAGAGCAGTCTATTAAAGCTTTCTTGGTGGCGGCAGTAATAATAAAAGATATGTTGTAAAATTTTGTTAACCCTTCGACGCGGGATGTTAAATTAACATCATCTGAAAAAGCATCTCCTTGCATACGGTCGGTTTCACCCACCATGCCGACCATCATATGTCCTGTATTAAGGCCAATACCAATGCCAATCGGCAATCGATTCTGTTTGATACGCGTGATATTATAATTATTAACTTGATTTAGTTTATCGATACCTGCTTGTACGCCAGAGTCTGCGTTACCAGGGAAAATAGCCATAATACCATCCCCTAGATATTTGACAATAAACCCGCCATTTTTTCGCACCATTGGACTCACTCTGCCCAAATAAGCATTAATAAAATCAAAGTTTTGTTGAGGTGTCATATTTTCAGATATGGCAGTGAAAGAACGTAGGTCAGAAAACATAACCGTCATTTCATCTGTAACATGATCGCCTAACTTAATATCAACAAGACTGTCTTTTTTTAAAAAGGACAGGTATTCCTTTGGAATAAATCGGCTGGCAGACTGGTTTAACTTTTTCAAGTGACTAATATCATTCCAGGCAGCTAAAACACAGGGGGTTTCGTTAAACTCAATATGGCGCATAGAAATGTCAACCCAGAATTTAGAGTGGTCTTTTCTAATAAACTCCACTTCATGGTGGTTGACTTGCCCTTCTTTTTTTAATAGCTGAACTAATCGGTCTCTCTCTGCTGGATTTACATAGAAATTGGTCATTTTCTGACCGATTATCTCCTTGGGCGAGCTGCCAGCCAATGGGCCAGCAATCGCATTAACAAAAACAACGATACCTGTTGCCATTTCAGTAATAACTACGGCTATGGGTGTCGCTTCTATAATCATTCGTAAGCGTCGTTCACTTTCTCTTACCGCTTCTTCGGCTTTATCGTGTAACTCTTCTTCTATTGTGTCTGAATGCTCCGTAGTCATTTCCAATAAGGTTTCAAGATCAGCTTTATCCTGTTCAAGATCCGTTATTTGTTGGCGAAGCGATATTAGTTCAGTCTGCAACTCTTCCGTCGATGGTTCAGGAGGGACTTCTATAGAAAGCATTAGATGAACTCCAGCTCCAGACTTGGTAACAATTTTTTTAAATTAGTGAGTGATTTTTTTTGCCAAGCATATTCATTGCTACCTATAACTTTTACTTGTAATACATTGTTTTTTCGTAAGCACATAATAAACTTACATAAGGTGTTAATTCCTGAGCTATTAAGGAATTTAAGCGTGGTTAAATTAACAGTAAGAGAATCAGGTTTTGCATCTGCTATTGTAGTGAGAAATTCTGAAATAGGCGCATATTCGCTTCCTGTTAACCTATATGTTCCAGAACAAAAAACGGTATTGATCTCATTATCAAACCGAATTTCATAATCATTTTTTTTTATTTCCACTTTAAGTTGCCTTATCTAAAATCAATTTGTAAATCATCATATGGGTAGTTGAACCATGACAGTTACTTGTTGTACATTTATATCGTCTGGAATTGATTCGAACTTCCAGGCTAGCTTGGCATTCCAATCGTTAATCATTGATAAATAACCCAGTCCAGAATCAGAGTTGTTAGTTGTATCATTTTTCATAACTTGTTCCAGAAATAATTCATGAGTATCTTCTGTCAATACTCGGTTAAGTTCATGTTTCCAAGTTTCGATTGCGCGAGGGTCAATACAGTTCGTGACATATAGCATGATCTTGTCTTCCTGTAGTTCCATGTATAAACGAACAGGATATTTCTCAGGAAAATTGAATTTCATAGCATTTTCTAACAGTTCATTTGTGACAAAGTTAACACCATCTTTGATTTCAGATTTTCGAGTCAGTGAATCATCGTCTTCGCCAGGAAAAAAAGTGCTTAAATAATCGGCTAGAAAGTCTGCGGATAGTCCATTATTTCGCCAGCGTTGCTGTAGAGGAACAGATGCTGCTGAAAAGTTTATCATTAAGAAATCACTGCTACCCCCAGTATCAAGATCTATAAAATCTCCTAATATTTGTGTCATCAGATTTGTTCTCTATTTTTGTTTTATCACGAGTAGGGTAATGTCGTCATAAATGGTTTGTTCACCAATAAAATGATAGACATCATCCGTAATTGCATGACAGATTTCTTCCGCTGATTTAGACCAGTGGTTTTTAATAACTGCACATAGACGATTTATTTCATAGTGTTCTTTTTCACTATTTTCAGCTTCAGTTATACCATCAGTGTATAGAACAATACCATCACCAGGCTGCAGGTGGACATGGGTGTCATCGATAAAATCTGTGATATTTTCGACAAGGCCAATGGGGAAGCCTAAATTTATTGTATCTATACAGTCAATTTTACCGTCTCTACGAACAATAATAATTTCTTCATGTTGCCCGGTAATTTTAACTTTACCCTTCTGACAATAAAGAATTGCTAAAGATAAGCTTTTATCAGTATTCATGCGAGCGACGTTATTAATAATCGCTTGATTAAGAATGTTCAAAATTCGAGCGGCATTAGTTTCATTGCTTGATAGTAAAGTACGTATGCCCATTTGCACCATAAGCATGACTACACCGCTTTCTAATCCATGTCCAGTTACATCACCAATACTGATTAAAATACCTTCTTCATGCTGCAGTACATCGTAATAATCGCCCCCTATCTCATCTGCGGGATCCATAAAACAAGCAATATCCATTTCTTCGATTGCTAACAGTTCTTGGGGCGTAGGCAGTAGAAATTGTTGTAATTTCCGAGTGACTTCTATTTCCGCGTTTAATCTCTTATTTTCAACTTCTAACTGTTTGGTTAGCCTTGCTAATTGTCGATTGCTTTGTTCAATGATGCGTGAATGACTTTGGATTAAAGCGTCTTTTTCCAATAATTTAGTCATATTATGCGCATGTATAGCAATAAGGGGTTGATCCCCTTCGTTAACTAGCTTAAAAGATATTTCCAAAAGTTTGGGAAACCAATTTTTTTTCTGCTCAGGTTCAATAGAAAAGTTGTAAATACCTCTTTTTGCCAGCCGTTTTAACAGAACATCTGGTTTTAGAGTCGTAAATATTTGAGCGATATTGATTGGTATATTGTGAACATTGAACCATGTTCTGAAAACTTGATTACAGTAAACTAGTTGTAAAGATTGTTTATCGCAAAGGGCATAGCCATCATCAATATTGTCAATACTGGGTTGAAATGCAATAACAGACAATGCGTCTCGTTTTTCTTGTGAATTTGCTTCAGTATCCATAATCGATTGAATAGTTAGATTCTAAATAATCTTATCATAGTAATTATTACCTTCTGTTAACATTGATAGCTAGGGTAGCTTTTGTTATAGGAAATATTGATAAAGCCGCAAGAAATATTTTGTGCTTAAATTAAACTTGTACTATTTGAGGTTTCGCATCTGCAATTATAGTGAGTAGGGTATTAATATCGTCTTGAGAAACATCAAAATCTTCTAAAACTTCTTCAAATAGCTCTGCTAACTCGTTAAATGCTTCATGGGTAATGCCTAAAAGTTCATGAACTTTAGACAATTGTTTTCCATCATAAGCAATAGGTCCACCCATGAGGGATGAAAAAAATTTAGTTTGATGGTTCATCAATTGTTGCATGTCCACATCTTCAAAATAGGGTTTTAGAATCTCTGATGTTGCTATTTTTTCATATAAACCGTGAACAATTTTACTTACTGTTTCAAAACCACCGTATTTATCATACATACTTTCAGTCATTTGAAATTTCCTTACAATTTATGAGCATTATATTTACTTTTATTGTGAAATAGTATAAGGCGAAAAGATGGGAAAGACTAGTAATGATTGTTAAAGTATAGTTGAATAATTATTTTGTAAGCTTATGATTACAAATGTTAATTTTATATACTCTGAAGGTGGGGGGAGGGCTGTGTTAAAAAGGTTTAACCACAGCCAAAATAATAATCCCAAACAAAAATAGTACAGGCACTTCATTCATCCAGCGATAAT
>ENA-OSET01002587-OSET01002587.1-sediment-metagenome-genome-assembly--contig:-NODE-2587-length-17302-cov-4.364006_pt1 | contig 17302 bp, 11 predicted proteins | sample MGYA00237882_ERZ534229 | MGnify/ENA primary metagenome ERZ534229 (study PRJEB26408, sample SAMN06266212) | sediment metagenome | isolation source: Hudson Canyon methane seep mesocosm | place... | reverse complement strand
CTCAATGTCTGACTCACCTAAAACCGGCGTGACCGACGATAAAGGAGAAGTATGGGGCTACAAAGGTCTGTATGTCGCTGATGGCTCATTAATGCCTGCTGCGATCGGCGTCAACCCATCCGCAACCATTAGCGCCGTTGCGGAACGTGTTGCCTTCAATATGATCCATCATCGAGATTTGGCAGAATCCGACAGCTGCAAGCCAGCCAACGTATCGAATCGGCCCCAAGTAATTAACGAAGTAAAACATAGCAAGAATCAGCAAACAAAGGAGACAAATAAATGAGCGAAATAATCTTAGAAAATAACACCGTCAACGAACATAAATTTTCTGAATCCTCTTCGAGAAAAGACAGCAACACTCAAGAATCAGAACTCACGACGGTAGAAAAATGGTTAACAATGTCTCGAGATGAATTAGACGAGATATACACGAACGCGCAGCCAGGTCGAATGCCTCAAGGCGATACTCGCGGCACAGTCATTCTGGCGGGAGGAATTCTACCGAGAGTTTTCTCTCATTTAGCTCGATTGATTGCCTGGCAAGGCAAAGTTGTTGACCTATACGCGCCGATGTTCAACTCTGGAGTTTTGGTGAACAAAGTGTCGCCTATAGGGCTAAACTTAATTGTTGCTAAAATTTATCGAGGTGAAAGTTGGATGGATGGTAAAGCCACCATCATTATCGATTATAGTGCGACCTCATTATTTGCTCGACAAATTCGTGATGAAATTCGAGAGGTAGAACCTGGCTTATACCTAGGAAAAGTGTGGTGGGGAAAACAAAGAGTGATTGACTTTGCCCTCGAAACCCACGAAAGGTTCGCGATATGAACCTCATCACCAACAAAGCTAAAGTACTTTTGGAACGCTTCCACCCTATGCCACAGAATGCGGTGAGCATACAAATCCCTATTGTTCCATCAAAAGAAAAAGCTTTGCGAAGTACCCTAGACGAAATAAATTCAAATGCTGCTGACAATCGCATAATACCATTTGCACAATTTGACTCAGTTCACTTTGCGCGGTTTATTATTCTAGAGGGCATTGACGACGAAAAGAACTACGGTACGACCTTAGTATTTATGGCTAATATAGACGGTCCTATTTCTACCTTTGTAGACCAACTCGCCAACAAATGCCCCAAAGGAATAGATAAAATTTTTAAATCCTGTACCGCCTATCCCGCTGCGGCTCATCGCAGCAGGAGTTCTCGACGCGAATTTTTATTAGCTCATTCTTTAGACACTCAAGCTTTTTACGTGAACACCATCGGAAGAACGGCTCTTCAAATCAGGCAACAAAGTGAACTGCAGGAATCACTGCAAGTTTTCCTAAACAGCTTGGACCAAGACACAATAGAGTCAGCAAAACTATTGCGAGAAACAGTGATTGAATTTGTCACTGAACAGCCAGAGCTTTCATGGGCGATTGCAAAACAAGCTCAACCCTCTCTGTTATGGCGGTCTATAGAAAACGTACGCTTCACTGCGCTTCTCGCGTTTGGACTACTAATACTTCTGTGGGCATGGCCTGTGTTGGTTTCTTGGGCGCTCACCTTACGCGTCAAAGAATTTAGCGATGAAGAAGATACCAAACGCCCCGATCTCAACTATCTCAAGCAACTGCGCGCGTCAGAAGATATAGCTGCCCACAACCCGTTTGCCGCAATTGGATATCTCAAATCAGGCTGGCTTAGAAAAACCACTGCTAGCTCCTTGCTTGTCGCAGCCCAAGTTGTGCTTCGCCACGTATTCAATAAAGGTGATTTGGCTGGTGTTCCTGCTCTCGGGTTAGATGGCGTCGATACAATACACTTCGCAAGATGGACCATGCTAGATGATAGAAAACGACTGCTATTCACAAGCAATTATGACGGTAGTTTAGAAAGTTACATGGTCGACTTTATCGACAAAGTTTCGTGGGGTCTGAATTTAATATTCAGCAATGGTAAAGGCTATCCAAAAACCAAATGGATTGTAAAAGACGGCGCGCGCAAAGAGCAGCGATTTAAAGACTATCTTGGGAATCATCAAATCGAAAACCAAGTATGGTACACCGCGTACCCGCACTTAACTGCAAACAACATTAGTAATAACGAAGCGATTCAAAACGGTCTACGTGGCCACATGAGCGAACGAAGTGCACGCAGTTGGCTAAAGCGCTTCTAGAAGATAAGGATATCAACATGACAAGTAACAGCATGCTAGATTTAAATGACATTCAGGGAATCATCGCTCGCGGTTATTCATCATTGGCCGCAGCAAGTTATTTGTTGCTAAGCATTACCGATGGACAAACGGCAAAACCCTGGCTGCGCGACACATTAGGTCAAGTTACCTTCGCGGATATGACTAGCGGCATGCAGGCAGTCAATATCGCAATGACGCACTCAGGCATATCTAAACTCAACAATGATTCGGTCATTCTTGACAGTTTTTCTAATGAGTTTCGAACAGGAATGACCACCACACATAAACAACATATTTTGGGCGATGAAAATGAATCTGCACCCAGTACCTGGGATTGGGGTGGCCCAAACACTAAAACTGTTGACGTTCTCCTTCTCTGCTACGCGATAGACCAAACACACCTAGATCAACTGGTTGAGAGCCTGCTAGTGGGCTCAAATGAAAACGGACTATCACTCATAAAGCAACTGGGAACAGAAAAGTTAGAAAACGCTAAAGAACACTTTGGGTTTAGAGATGGTATTGGACAGCCATTCTACAAAGAATTTGCAAGCGAAAACAAAAAGCATCCCAATAACAATGTGAACAATACGGTCGCACTCGGGGAAATTTTACTAGGACATGAGAATGGATATAAGCGCCTCACTCAGCGACCTATGGTGCCAAAAAAATTAGACCCACGAAATGTACTCAGTCAAAGTTGTGACAATGACGCATTAAATGATCTCGGTTTAAATGGTTCTTACCTAGTCTTTAGACAGCTTTCTCAAGACGTTTCTCAGTTTTGGAAAAGTATGCAAGAACTCGAACAAAAAACGACCTCACCCGACCCTATTCGACTCGCCTCTAAAATGGTTGGTCGGTGGCCTAGTGGAACACCTCTGGTTGCATCCCCCGACCATGATATCGATGACGGCGAAGATAAAAATAACTTTGAATACCATAAAGAAGACAGCGAAGGTTTAAAGTGCCCATTGGGTTCTCATATACGAAGAACTAACCCTAGAGACAGTTTAGAACCTGAGCCCGGCACTAAAAAATCTTCTGACTTTAGTAATCGCCATAGATTGTTACGACGCGGAAGACCATACGGCAAACCATTCGATTCAAGTATGGACCCAAAGGTATTTCTGGCCAATCTAGACAAGGAAGATAAACCAGAGTCACGCGGTCTTCACTTTATCTGCTTGAACGCCAACATTGGCCGACAATTTGAGTTCGTTCAACATACTTGGGCGAACAACCCCAACTTCAACGGTTTATACAAAGATTCTGACCCGATCATCGGTAACCGATTTTCAAACAACTTGAAGCAAGATCAATTTACTGTACAGCAATGTCCGGCAAGAACTCAATATCGAGGCCTTCCTTCGTTCGTTCAAATGAAAGGCGGCGGCTATTTTTTCGTACCCAGCAAGAGAGCGCTAACATTTTTGTTTTCGTAAATACATTTGAACATTTGACTAGGAAATAGTTATGAGAGCGATCCCTTCTTTTGTAGAAAAAAGTGCGTCGGCATTAATCAGTGTTACACGAAAATTAGAACCACTATATCGCGACAATTTTGATGCCTACCTTAAACCCCCTATTGAGAAAATAGCTCAGCACCTAATAAAACTAAAGCTAGAAGACCACGGACTCGATATCGCAGAAGAAATGATAAACGAAAGCGAAGGAGAAAATACCTCTACCATTACCGAAACCATGAACCGGTTTCTTGTGAAAGAATACAAGAACACGGGTAAAACCGCTGAACGTGCAGGAAACACCAAGACATATGGCCTCGTAAAGGCCACGTTTACAGTAAATAACAACCTACCTAAATCATTACAGTTGGGAATTTTCAAAGCCGGAAGGCGCTATCCTGCATATATTCGTTTCGGCGGCCCTGGTCCAAGGGTAGTGCCCGATGAAAAGGACAACGGTATTCTGAGTATTGGCATGAAACTAATGGGCGTTCCTGGCAAGAAGCTTCTCAATGACGAAAAAACAACGGTCGACTTTTCAGGTATTAGTTCACCGACGTTCACCACACCCAACGTTCGCGAAAACGTCAAATTACAAACTCAAATAGGGCTTGGTACACCTGCATGGTACTTTCTAAACCCTTTAGATTCCCACTACCTAGACATGATAATGCAAGGCTTATATGCCCGTAACCATGCCAGTCCATTAGAACTTGCTTATTACAGCTGCGTACCCTATCTGTTTGGCAGGCATAAATCTCAAGATCGAGCCATTAAATTTGCGTTCATACCTAGAATTAAAAAGCCATCCACAGTCGGACCGACTTCGGACAATTACCTGCGAGAGACCATGATCAAAAGCCTCTCGGAAAAATCCGTCACATTCGATTTTGCCATCCAGTTTCAAACAGACCCTGTATCGATGCCCTTAGAAAATGCCTCTGTCGCGTGGTGTACCAAGAAATCCCCATTCATCAACGTAGCGACGATTGAGATTCCTAGACAAAAATTCGATTATCCAGAACAAGACCAGTTCGCGCGTAACCTGACGTTTAACCCCTGGCATACATTGCCAGTGCATCGACCACTTGGTAATCAAAATCGAGCAAGAAAACAGATATACCAATACACGGCAAAAATGCGCCAAGCGATTAATTCAGAGGCGCATATAGAACCAACAGGTAAAGAAGTATTTTCAAAAAAATCAAACCAGAATACTAAAGGCTCGTCCAAAACAACTGCCTCAAAAACGCGCTCTGCGTAGCAGACTAATCGTTAATTGAAATTTGATAGAAAGTACTGATCCGACTGACAATTCAGCCGGATTAGTCAAATTGTTAATAACGCTAAGAACGGCTCTCATTCTTGTGGAGTAGATACCGTGAAGCATCAACCAACACCGACAGTTTAGAGCTCACTAACCGACCAACAGCCGTCATTGCAAACCGGCTAAAAAACAGTGCCTCTTCTAACCTACGGTGCATATTAGGCTCACCCTCTAAACCTTCAACCGCCCATAAATAACGCCAAGGCATATGATCAATAACCGAACAAGTAAGAGCGATAGGTTTTGGAATGTTACCGAAAAACAAATCCGGGAAGTCTTTATTTGTCGACACTTTATCAACACATCCATTATGCTCGTAAACCCACTGCTGCCCAACATGCTCCCAACCTGGGTCAAAGAATCGAAACCAGACCATTCGCTCCTTTGGCGGCAAACGTGGTACCAGGTCATGATGGTTAATATGGCGTAATGTATTTTTCGACAAACTTTGGTTCTGGTTATACCAAGCACAAAATTTGCTATCGCCAATTCTAGGCTGACCGAATGTCTGCACCTTAATTGCGTCTAATATACCGCTTAGTTGCTTAGAGCTTCGATCAGAATTTTCTTCGATATGACGAGCAATGGTCGCCGCGGTTAAGTTTGCCAACGCTCCACCCAGACTATGACCCGTGATTAGCACCATAGGGTGAGAACCGCTCTTTTTACTCACGAGTCGCCATCGTTGTGTAAGTTCAACTATTAGCGTTGACCAGCAAGAATTTAATGCATTTAGAAAACCGGAATGCACTTTGATATCCGCATGTCCCATCCCGAATGCGCTCGTTAAATCATGATCAAAGTCAGTCGTAATCCAGTCCTTGAACGAACTCGGTTTACTGCCACTAAACGCGACAACAATACAGTCTTCGGTATTTAAGACGTAAAAGTCTGTGTTGGTTTTCCGAGCGTTAATATTGTAATAAGCGACATTGTTAGAATCGATCTTGAGCTCTTTTTCAGCCAATTCTTTGATTTCATCTTCTGGGTAATATGAGATTAGTGAACACCATGCTGCGGTTTTTACAAGAGCCGTGTCATCAATGGCCATTGCTCCGTTAAGCAAATAGCTACTAGGTTTAGGTGCTAGAGTTTGTTTTTCCATGTTAAGTCCTTTTTATAAACATGAATTTCCACAACGACAACTTTACGATTGAAGAAAATGTGAATAGTGACCTTCCATCAAGGCACTAAGTTATTAAATTTCGCGACGATAAACTACCTCAATTTTTCTGACTGAGTCGACAAGCAGTCTCATCTGTTGCTCTAATCAACGCGTCCGTATTTCCTGCTTCAAAAGCGCTATGCCCTGCTTCTCGAATTATCTGAAGCCGACCTTGCAACCAATGTTGTTTTAATTCAAACGCGTTTTCTACTGGACACACTACATCATATCGACCGTGAACAATTACCCCCGGTATATGTGAAATTTTATGCATGTTATCAATAATCTGGTTTTCAGTGATGAAGCTATTATTGACAAAATAATGGCTTTCTATTCTCGCCATCGCAACGGCAATATGTGGTTGAGTGAAATGATTTTTGACACTGTTGTTTAACTTCAATGTCGAACACGCCCCTTCCCAACCAGACCAAGCTTTAGCGGCTGCCATTTGCTTCAACTCATTGTCAGAGGTTAATAGTGAATAATAGGCTGCAAGTAAATCATCCCTTTGGTCTAATGGTATCGGCTTAACAAACTCACACCACTCTTCAGGAAACAGTCGACCAGCCCCATCTTGATAAAACCAATGTATGTCTTTCTGACGGCACAAAAAGATACCTCTAAGAATTAGTTCGACGACCCTATTTGGAAAAGCCTGCGCATAAAGCAAACTCAAGGTTGAGCCCCAAGACCCACCAAACAACACCCACGATTCTATCCCCAAATGCACCCTGATTTTCTCAATATCATCTATCAAGTCGTCGCTTGTATTATCAAGTAGTTCGGCATGTGGTGTGCTCTTACCACAGCCTCGCTGATCAAACACAATGATTCGAAATTTCTCGGGATCGAAAAAACGTCGGGACTGATGACCACTTCCCCCTCCCGGCCCACCGTGAACAAACAATACAGGAATACCTTGAGCGTTTCCGGACTCTTCAACGTAAAGAGTATGGGTATCATTAACGGGCAGTAGATGCTGATGGTAAGGTTCAATTTCAGGAAAGAGTTGCCGCATATCTAAGTTACCTTTTTGCCAGGTATCATAGAAGTTTTGTTATCGAATTGAAATCAAAATACAGTACAAATTTGGACAACTCGATCCTATCTCATTTTATCAATTTCTGGGCGAATCTTTCTGGTAACTATAGCCAACAAGCTATCCTCTAGGCTTTCTGTACACATCAAATGTGTCTAACCCGGTATGTGGCTTCAATGGAATAACGTCAACCATACATAGCCACAGAATAGAATAAGACAAAAATTTTGATCACAACTATGCAATTTCGACACGGCCACGGTTGACATTGATTCGTCATTTCGACTAGCTTTAAGAAAATAACTCATATTTATATACAAAACACCATGAAGTTATCTATTATGTACATGAACAATGTTCACCCGTATAGCCTAATTGATTTAGGTGGCAAGAAAAGAGTTCGCACTACCAGTGATTAAAACGCCTTGCTTTAAGCAAGAAAAAAACGAACAACAAATTTTGCGTTCATCACACAGACAACACTACGACGTTAATAAACTGCCTATATCAATTTAATCAATGTATGGCATTCATTAAATAAACTAGATTGATTTAGGTCTTCATTTTAGAGTTGGTATTAAAACAAATTCTATTTTGAATCATCCGCAAGAAAATGAGGCTCATTATGTTTGAGTACAGTGACAAATCACAAAAATTACAAGTCATGCTCAAGACGTTCATGGACGATTACGTTTATCCCACCGAGGCCGCGTACACATTTCAATCACGAACAGCCAATAATCGCGATGCACAACTCCCGTTAATAAGTGTGTTGAAGCAAAGAGCCAAAGCTGCCGGATTATGGAATATATTCATCTCTGAACAACATACTGAATATTCAGAGCTAGGAGGCTTAAGCTGTCTAGATTGCGCACCGCTTGCCGAAATGATGGGCAGGGTTGATTGGTCGCCCGAAATATTCAATTGCGACACTCGTGACACCGCCAATATGGAAATACTGATGAAGTGCGCCACGCGAGAACAAAAAGAAAAATGGCTAATTCCCCTGCTCAATGGCGACATTCACGCTTCTTGTTCGGCAGCTAAGCCTGGGGTAATGATTAGCGAAAAAGCATACCCACTACTAAGTATAGATAAACACGCCGATGAGTACGTACTAAGTGGAAGTGCTTGGTTTGCCTCAGAGACAGTACGTGAAAATACAAAGCTATTCATCGTAAGCTGTAATTCAAACGCTGACCCGTCAAATCTCAATATAAAACAAACTCATATATTAGTGCCAGTAGAAACCGTGGGAGTAGAAATTGTACGATCTCTCTCAAATTCGGAGTCTGATGATATACCATCAAATCATTTAAAAGTTTATTTTGGCGACGTTAGGTTACCTGTTAAAAATATACTTCGTGAAGAAAACCAGAAATGTAACGCATCTCAAGACAGTCTAGGAAGGACCGATGTCCATCGTTGCATGCAGTTAATCGGCTCAGCGCAACGTTCTCTAGAACTCGTCTGCAAAGGAGCAAATCCATGCTCTATATCTGAGTCAGAAATAATTGCCGACAATACCGTAAGCGAAGATATAGCAAAGAGTTTTTCTGAAATAGAAATGGCACGCCTACTCGTATTGAAAACCTGTAAGAAAATTGACTTGGATGGCGCTAACGCATCAACAGACATGATCGCCGCTTCAAAGACTAGTGTGCCAACGATAGTTCAACATATCATAGAGCGATGCTTTAGAATTCAAGGCGCAGGAGGGTCTGAGCAAGATATAGCGAGGACTAAAGTAAGTAACTACGGCCGTAAATCATACAATCAAAATCAAGAAAATATGATGACGACTGGGGAACACCTCATCGAGGAATATACCTACTAGCGAAAGCGGTTTGTTTGTCTCTATGTATTACGCATACAGACAGATAATAACCTTGAACAAACGCATTCTTCATCCGAACGAATTAAACATGATTCTCAACTCGCCGAGTAAGAAAGGATGCTCCTCCTTCAATTACCAGTAAGAATTGAGCGATTAGACACATTATCTAACACTAAAGTCGAAAGTGGCTCCCCCGGAATTTGTATGGACGGTAACATCATCTCTGGTATTAAGCTCTAAGCCGATAGAGCAATCGAAAGATAGCGTATAAGTGCCAGGCTCAAGTGTGCCGGTTTGGTTGAGAGTACGCTCTCCTTCGCTAAAAAATACGCCAGACAATCGAACAAAGCAGTTATCAAAACCTATGCTGTTTTCAGCAACAAATCCATTCTTGCGCCACTCCGCTGTATAGCTTACTGAATTTTCGAGTACTTCGAATGTTATCGCGCTATCCACAGAAGCATCGGCACTGCTACTAGCCCTAGTGTCAGGTACCTCAGAAGCTATTACCGTACCGGCGATCGATAGATCGGCAGTAATTTTGACGTTCAAGGCATCACCATTTTCGTTTATGGTACTGACTTCAGGCTGGATGCTACCACTTGCACGTGCCGTTGCGAACTCACTCGCAACTGAAACACTAGCACTTTTATTTTCTAACAATACAAGATTCTCAGAAGAGCGTTCTCGTTCAGCAGGTGGATCATCTTTGCAGTCTGCATCCGGTACATTGCAGCTAGCACGTGCATCCATATCAATATCCCAAGCACCACTGACAATTGTTAATTTTGGAGTTTGGTGAATCGCTTCAAAAACGAACTCGCTATCTAAATCGTTAAAGACAGAAAATGTGCTAAGAACAGGGTCTGTACCCTCGACTTTAACAAAAATAAGTGATCGATCGAGAGGCGTGGCGCATACATCACCTGCCGTTACCGAAAGTCCAAGCACTTCACCATTTTCATCTGTCGTAACTGAAGCGAACCCTCTAATATCACTAAACCCACTATTTGTGTCCGAAGCGGTGCGACTTAGAGTCGCGCACCCTTGGCTGTTTGGACCTACGTTAAATTGCACACCGACTAACGGCGGCCCTGACAACAAACGCAGCTGAATCCTAAATTCAACGCCTTCGCCACCAGGGTGTAACGCGGCGGGAAAATCAAAAAGGTCAACCGTTAACTCATTCGGATTGATACTTGTTTCCAACATATCAACCTTACCCAAGTAAGGCGAATTACTACCCACTTGGTCATCGACCTCAAGATATACTATTGACCGATTCGCCGGACTATTACATTCTACCGCAGCCTTAATCGACACCCCTTCCACAAGACCATTTTCGTCAGTGGTAACCGTGAGTAGATTATCTTCTTCCTCTATATTACCGTGAGCAAGAACAGCACAGCCTTCGCCCTTAGGACCAATCGTGAAACTGACGCCAGACAACGGTGTTTCTTCTATTGTCGCATTACCTTCAGCATCTACCACTCGTTTACGATGGGCAAGTCGCACCGAAAACTCGTCAGAGTCGCCCCCTTGAATTTGGGTAGCCGGGAAGTTTCTAACGTCGATAAGCAATTGTTTACCGTATTGCAACTTTGCAAATGCTTGCAGCGAACTCTCTGCAGGAACACCAAAAATAGTCTCATAAGTTTCAACAAAATCGTCGTCTAAGAGTGCAAAATTAACCAACAGATCACTAATCTTTCTATCGTCAGGAATTTCGCTAGAACGTTGAAATTCTGCTTTCAATCCTCTTGCTATATCTGCCACAACCTGTTCTTGTAATGCCTCTACCTCCTCCAAGAAAACCCCACAACCAGGATCAACACTGCAAAGTTTTTGTTGAGTAAATGCCTGCCACGCAAAAAACTCCCTACCTACGTGTTGATAATCTTCGAAACTATTCAAAGCACTGGGAGCAAGTAAAGCAATTGCGTTTAACCAGTCTGAAAAATGAAGTCTATTGATGGTTATAACCGCCTCAATAATGGCATCAGCACCTTCATCTGTAGAAGGGCAAAGGCGTGGAACGGTACTATTCGGATTTTCTGCGAGACAGATTCGTTGACGTTCCGTTGCTTCGTCCAGGGCAATTAAAACCGAGAATCGAGACTCTAATGTAATAGTGCTACTTTCCATCGATTCAGCCGCATTTATCGTTGAAGTTTCGAGGCTCTGGCTACTCTCAACCACTGCCACTCCACTAAAATGGGTGATAACAAACGTTGCTTGATTCGATGATAATTCAGAAAATTGCAGATGTACGTTCTCACCCGCGCCATCCCAACCAATAGTTTGTACTTTTGAAAGATCGGAGTCTGACGGTAGGTCAATAGTAAGTGTGGCTGGTCTTGACAACAAAAGGCCATCGGGTTCAAATTGGACGCCAGCCAATAATTGATCAACGAATGCTAGGTTCGATACTGCCGTCACAGGTGTAACGGTAATGCTAGTATCATCCCCCAAAGCACCAGCAGGTAACTCTAGCGAATAAAGCAAACCGACATTGCTGAACACTTGAACGCTACCCCCGTCAGCATCGATGATTTTTGTCGTACGTTTCGAGGTATCCAATTGAGGCGTTATGATCAATGCACCGGCTGCATCGGGAACTGCCATGATTTCAGCAGAAGGTAGACTGCTCTGTTCATCTATTAAGGCAATCACAGTAATGTAGTAGATTACCCCATTATTCAAGGGAGAAAGTGTTTGTGATGTAAGGGTAATATCTCGAATTATGGTGCCGCCCTGAAGATTAGTCACATCATTAATATCGATGGGATCACCAAGACTTTCTTCAGCGTAAAAAACAGTGTAGCTGCTGGCATTAGTAGTCGCAGACCACGATACCGTAATAGCTCCGTTGCCCTCTAGCACAGTCACATTCCCTGGAACACCAACAAGTTCGCTTTCGCCTTCATTTGAACCGTTACTAGACGAATTATTGCTACAGCCTGAAACAAAAAGTGTAAGGATTATTAGGCCAAGATTAAACCAAGACATATTGATAAATTTGTTATGCACTAGCACGCAAGCCCTCACCAGATTAGCGATGAATCAATTGTTCGAATTATTTTCACTTGGATAGATAAAATAGATACGTGCGAAAATAGACATATTATTATTGAGAACGACGATAACATGACCACAAATATCGGTCAAAATTTAGGCTAGCTGGTGCATGCGAGAATAAAGTATTATCAGGCAAGGCCTTGACTAGTACATATCAAACTATGTTTAGTCACTTGCCGCTAAGAGATCTATCTGTTGCTCCTCCTTCTTTAGCTGTGTTTCGCTGACAACCGTTTTATCATCAATCAATATCGGTTCAGACTGATCAATTACCTGATCAGATTCTGAAACATCTTCATCCAAGCCAACAAGATCTATCCCAAGCTCCGCTTTCTCTTGGAAGTACTCAGGGAGCTCATCTTTGATTGTTGGTGCAAGCTTTTTAAACTCGTTCACTTGCTTCACTAGGTTCCCTTTGCCACCCAATAGCTGATTTTCAGCCTTAGTGTAAGCCTCACCTGCTTTGTCCAAACCTTTTTTAACTTGGCTAAAGCTTTGTAAAAATGTATTTAGTTTCTTAAATACCTGTTCCGCCTTACTGGCCAACAAGGCAGTATGTTTATTCTGATCCTCAAAACGCCATAATTGACGCACTATATTTAAGCTCGTTAACAACGTAGTTGGCGTAGCCACAAGTACATTCTTCTCGATCGCACGTTGAAATAAACTCTCATCGGCTTTTAGCGCTTCAACAAATGCAGACTCGATTGGCACAAACATGAACACCATTTCTGGCGAGTTTAAACCGGGCAACTTGCCATATTCTTTATCGGCCAACTCATTAATACGGTCCCCAACCGCTTTCACATGTTCTTTAATTGCGATCGCACGAACAGATTCATCATCGGAATTCACAAAGCGCGTGTAGGCATTTAAGGATACTTTAGAATCAATGACTAAGTTCTTTCCTTGTGGCAAATCTACGACGACATCGGGCCTTAATCGCCCCTCTTCGGTATTGAAAGACACTTCACGTTTATAGTCTTTTCCTAATTGAAGACCAGATCGGTCCAGCACATTTTCTAACACAAGCTCGCCCCAGTTTCCTTGGAGCTTTTTCTGCCCTCTCAACGCTGTAGACAGTTCGTGCGCTTCTTCTGACAGTTTGCTATTCAGGTCTCGCAAGCCTTCTAACTCTTTCTTCAATTGACCTTGTTGTAAGCCATCTCGATGATGAATCTCTTGCACTTCTTTTTTGAAGGCATCCATCGAGTTTTTGAAAGGGTCCATCAATACCCCAATGCTTTGCTGGCTAGTCTGCTGAAATGTTTTGCTTTTGGCTTCAAGAACATCATTCGCCAATGACTTAAAGTGTGTCGATAGGCTCTCTTTTTGTTCTTCGAATTGAGCCAGCTGTTGCTGTAAATTGTGCTCACGCTCCTTAATCGTTGTCGTCATTTCCGCATGTTCAGTATTTAAACTGTTGTATTTTTCATTGAGGGTATCGTAACGGGTGATATTTTCAGACAGAGATTGTTTCAACTCCACACACTTCTGGCTTTCTTCTTGAGCCTTGATTTCGAACGACTTTGACTGGTTGCTAATCTCAGCCGCAGCTCGGCGCTCTGCGACCAACTCTTGATTGAGCTCAGAAAGCTTCTGCTCCAACCCGGTTAAGGTAGTTGCCTGCTCCTTTAACGCGCCCGTTCTTTCGCTTAACTTCGCTTGCGCAATTTGCTCTGTTTTTTCCGCCGAAATATGAAGCTCCGATACAGACTGTAAGCTCTGCCTTAGCTCTGAAAGACTACCTTCTAATTCGACCCGCCGTTCAGTATTCAAGCGCAGCTCAATTTCAACCTTGCCCTTTTCTGCCTCTGATAAAGACAGTTGCTCTTTTAAAGCTTCATAACGAGATGCATCCGAAGCCTGTTGTTGCTCCAATAGACTAATACGAGCCAATAACTCGATCACCGTGTTATCGTCAACCGCAGCTGTACGCTTGCTCATTGCACGAGTCACAACAAAACTGATTATGCACACCACAACAATTAACAGTATTGACAATAAAACAGGATCTACAGACATCAATTAGGCCTTAATCTTTATGGATAAATTAGCAACCATGTTACGCAAACACGCCGTTATTGCAACGTCATTACAGTAGAGATTTTCGCTAAAAACTTACAAGCAGAATAACGAAGCTTTGCCTCGATTTATCTCAACGTGAGTCTTGAACCTTCTTGCTTCAAGAACTGCGTTGGAGTGAGCCCCATCCACGCCCTAAAACTCCGGCTGAACACGCTCTGATCAGAGAAACCAAGTAGATCAGCCAGGTGCGTCATGCTAACGTCAGATTCTTTCAAATACCTAATAGCGAGTTGCTTCCTTTCGTCGGACAAAAGAGTTTGATAACTCGTGCTTTTCTCTTTTAGTCGACGCTGAAGCGTACGTACATCAACCTCCAGCAAATTGCTTACTTGCTCGATCGAGCACTTTCCTAAAGGTAGAAGTTGCCGAATGAGAACTCTTAGGCGATCCTCCAATTGCAAGGGGTTAGCACGTTCGATATCCTGAATATATTGACTGACAAGCTGACTAATCCGACTACTATCGTGGTTAAGCGGCCAAGACAAAACCTGCTTAGAAATGGCTACGCCACTCACCTCTCGCTCAAATGTAAGTGGACAGTGGAAGGTTTCGTGATACACAGATAGATCTTGCGGCTCTCGATACGAAAAATAGACAGACTTAAGCACGATATTCTTACTAACTAATTCATTCAATATTTGCAGGCCAACTGCAATTGATAGATCGACCAACTGTTTTGAATTACCTTTGTAATCAACAAGTGGCTCAAACGAAATATAGGCAAACTCACCCTCAAACGAAAAGTTCAATAGCCCAGCTTGGCTATGTATATATAGGAATCTGACCAATTGTTTTAGCGTATCGCCCAAGGTATCGCATTGCTGCACCAACAGCCCAACCGGACCTAACATAGACAATGATTGCAGACTCGCTAACCTCAATCCAAAGTCTGGGCAATCCAAATGCTCTGCTGCCAATTCCAATACCATCACCAACTTAGTGGCCGGTATGAGGTAGTCTCCAGACTCTAACCATATAGGGGGAATTCCCGCTAACTCCAGCAGGTAATTCGCATCGCCACCTAATAATTCAACTTGCTGAACATAACCCATTAATGAGGCACTCCGGCTCAACTTTGCGCCCATATTCCATCCCATCCATAAAATAAACTAATTGATATTGATCAAACTTAGCGGATATTTTGACCGCTTTGTCGTCAAATGCAAACTTGTGTCGTATAAAACAAATATTTTGATGAATATCGGACCAATACTAGACTCAGCATTTATTCATGCCTAGATGAAGTAAGACCTCTAATATAAGAAGGATTCAAATATGCCTGCCCATAGTTATCTCATTAAGAACGGCCTTTATTTTGATGGCAGTCCAAACAAAGCAACATTATCAAATGTACTCATCGAAAACGGCATTATCCAAAAAGTATCGCCTAATGAGATAGAGGTCGAAGAGAGTACAAACGTCATCGATGCAGACGGGAAATGGGTTATGCCTGGCTTTCTCGACACACATACACATTACGATGCCGAAGTGATCGCAAAACCGTGTTTGAAAGAATCGGTTAGACATGGGGTAACAACCGTCGTGATTGGTAGCTGCTCAATTAGTATGATCTTGAGCGAAGCGCTAGATTGCTCAGATTTGTTCACGCGCGTTGAAGCAGTGCCAAGAGAACAAGTCTTACCTATTCTCGAAAATAAAAAAACCTGGTCTTCGATTAAAGACTATGTCGCGTTTTTTGATCAACACCCTATCGGACCAAATGTCGCAAGTTATATCGGCCACTCTGATTTGCGAACCGCTGTAATGGGATTAGGTAGAGCTACAAACCCTGACGCCGTTCCCACCGGCAATGAGTTGAATGAAATGTCAAAGCACCTGGAATTAGGTATGGAAGCAGGTTTGTTGGGCCTTTCAACCATGACGACTTACTGGGATAAAATTGATGGTGACCGATATCGAAGCGCATCACTACCCTCCACTTACGCAAAGTGGAAGGAGTTCAGGCGGCTAAACAAGGTACTAAGAAAATTTGGGCGTATTCATCAAGGCGCACCAAACATTGTCACAAAATGGAACACGGCCCTATTCTTCTTCGAAAGCCTGGGCCTATGGCGAAAAAAACTTAAGACCACCTTAATTACTCTTATGGACGCAAAAGCAACTCCCTTTGCTGTTGGGTTGATTATTGCGGTAACCCGCGTATTAAATATGCTTAAAGCTGACTTCAAATGGCAAGCATTACCGGCAACCTTCGAAGTCTATGCAGATGGTATGGACTTGGTCGTTTTTGAAGAGTTTGGTTCCGGCGAAGCGGCCTTACATCTAAAAGATGAGCTCGAACGAAATGAGTTACTCAAGGATGAATCATACCGGAGACGATTTAGGAAAGACTACGAGAAAAAATGGGGCGGCAGAGTTTGGCAACGAGACTTCCACGATTCAAAAATAAAGGACTGCCCAGATACTAGCTTAGAGGGAAAATCCTTTGGTGAAATCGCCGATGCACGTGGCATTCATCCTGTTGACCTGTTTCTAGATTTGATGATCGAATTCGGGTCTAAAATACGCTGGCACACTGTTATTGCAAACCACAGACCTAAAGTACTAGAACAAATTGTAACAAACAAAGACTCTATTATTAGTTTCGCTGACTCAGGCGCTCATATAAGAAATATGGCCTTCTATAATTTTTCATTGCGCTTGCTAAAAATCTCGCTTGAAAAGTCCAACAAGGGGCAAACCGACTTCCCTATTGAACTTGCTGTACACAAGGTGACCGGCGAATTAGCCGACTGGTTTGGGCTCGATGCCGGCTACATACGAGAAGGAAATCGCGCCGACCTATGTATAATTGACCCTAAACAACTGACTCAACAGCTTGATGCCTACCACGAGGCACCAATGGAAGGATTCGACGGACTTGAACGCATGGTCAATCGTCATGAAGGCTTAGTTACTCAGGTATTTATCAACGGCAAGCTCGCCTTCGACGAAGAGTCCTTCCCTGAAGACTTAGGAAAAGAACGCCACTACGGTCAATTTCTACGTTCACAGTTTAACGGTTAGTAGGACAACAACGACATGTTCATTGAACTAAACAACGCACCAATATACGTAAAGACGAGTAAAACAGCACGTGCGAAAAAAGA
>ENA-OSET01002586-OSET01002586.1-sediment-metagenome-genome-assembly--contig:-NODE-2586-length-17302-cov-4.365806_pt1 | contig 17302 bp, 10 predicted proteins | sample MGYA00237882_ERZ534229 | MGnify/ENA primary metagenome ERZ534229 (study PRJEB26408, sample SAMN06266212) | sediment metagenome | isolation source: Hudson Canyon methane seep mesocosm | place... | reverse complement strand
AAAAAGGGTGTCCTGGAGTTGGCCGACATGATCGCCATCAACAAAGCGGATGGGGACAACGCTCCGGCGGCCCGGACGGCGGCCCGCGACTACTCAGCCGCCCTCCGCCTCACCGAGGCAACCAGCCCGACCTGGACACCGAGCGTGGTGACCTGCGCCGGCCTGACGGGCGACGGTCTAGATGAACTCTGGGACCAGGTGGTGGCCCACCGGTCCACCCTCATGGCCACCGGCGAGTGGGAGGACCGTCGTCGGGCCCAGCGCCTGGCATGGATGTGGTCGATGGTGGAGGACCGGCTGCTGACCGCCCTGCGGACTGACCCCGGGGTGCTGGACCTTCTAGGTTCCGTCGAGGCTGACGTCCGCGACGGGCGGACCTCGCCGGCGGCTGCCGCTGACCGGTTGCTCGACGCCTTCGGCGGCTGACCCAGTGGACCGGCGGGCCTTTCTGCGGAACGGCCTGGCAGCAACCGCCGGTTCGGTCCTCTTGGCCACCACCCCAGCGGGCGCCACCGCAGCCCGACCCGGCGTCGGCCCGTACGGATCGCTTGACGGGCGGTCGCCCGACAGGAACGGGCTGGTGCTCCCCGAGGGGTTCACCTCGCGGGTCGTCGCCGTCGGGGGTAGCCCGGTGAACGGGACGGACTACCGGTGGCCGGTCTTCCCCGATGGCAAGGGGACGGTTCCGATGGCCGATGGGGGTTGGAGCCTGGCCTGCAATCACGAAGTATTCGACTTCCAGACTCCCGGCGAGCGGTGGGGTGGAGCGTCGGCCATCCGGTTCGCTGCCGACGGATCGATCACTGGCGCCTCGGCCATCCTTACTGACAGCCACTCCAACAGCCGGGGCGCCACCACCCCGTGGGGGACCTGGCTGTCTTGCCAGGAAGCCTTCGGAGGGGACGGTCTCGTCTGGGAGTGCGATCCGATGGGGTATGACCCGGCGGTGGCCCGTCATGCCCTGGGGGTGCGCACCCACGGGTCGGTAGCCGTCGACCCGGCCGGAGGACACTGCTACCTGACCAAGGCCCACCGTGACGGCCGGCTTTACCGTTTCACCATCCTGAACGAGGCGGATTCGGGCGCAGCGTTGGCCGACGGGCTCCTGGAGGCCATGGTCGTCGACCGGGACGGTGGCGTGTCGTGGCTAGCGGTTCCCGACCCGTTGGCGACCGTGATTCCCACCCGGTTCCAGGTCACCGACGGGTTCGTGACCCCGGTGGGGGGTGGAGTCTGGGTCCACGACGGCGTGCTCCTGTTCACCACCGCGCTGGACGACCGGGTCCACGCCGTGGACCTAGCTGGGCAACACCACTCGGTGGTCTGGGACGGTTCAGGCCACCGCCAACCGCTGGTTGGCATCGGTGACCTGACCGTCCACGCCAGATCGGGAGACCTCTTCGTGGTTGAGGATCGGGGTGACATGGAGGTGGCGGTGATTAGCCCCGAGGGAGAGGTGGCCCCGTTTTGCCGCATGGTCGGTGCCGACCATCGCCTATCCCAGGCCACCGGGCCGTGTTTCGATCCGTCCGGGACCCGACTCTACGTGAGCTCGCTCCGGGGGCGGGGCGAGGCGCTAGTCCGGGACATGGTGCCGGCCATCGACTGGGGGACCGGTGCCGAGGGCCGCCACGTTGGCGTGACTTGGGAGGTGAGCGGCCCCTTCCGTGCCAAACCCAGTGCATCACCGGAAGGAGGGCCGGCGGTTCCGAGTACCACCACGGAGATCCGGACCTCACCAGCTACGACGACCTCCCATGCCATTGCTACAACGACCTCCCACGCCGTCGGAACGACGACTGTTGCCACCGTGGAACCCGGGACGCCGTCCCCGTCGACGACGCTGGAGAGGGCAGGGGACCTCTCAGCATCGGAAGGATCGGTGGAGGCCGGTAGGCCTCGCCGGGAGCCAAGTGGGGGCCTGCCGACGGTGGGGGTGGGGGCCGCCGCAGTGCTGATCGCTGGCGGAGCGGCCTTGGTGTTGCGGCGCCGACGGGGCGATCGCTGAACGGTTGCCCTGGCCGACGGCCGAGATTTCGGGTCTAGAAGTCCTCGTCGAACGCCACGTCGCCTTCGACGCCTACCTGGTAGGCGACGACCGTGCGCTCGAAGAAGTTGGTCAACTCCTGGACGTCCTGCAGTTCCATGAAGCCGAACGGGTTCTTCACGTTGTACCGCCGGCTCAGGCCCAACTGGGCTAGCCGCTGGTCGGCTACGAACTGCAGGTACAGCTTGGTATCGGCGGTCGACATGCCGGGTACCCCCTGGCCGAGGAGGTCCTCGGCGAACCGGTACTCGCAGTCGATGGCCTCCTCGATCATCTCGTAGATCCGGTTGCTCAGGTCCTCGTCGAACAGCTCGGGTTGTTCACGGCGCACGGTGTCGATGACTGCGAAAGCGAAGTTCATGTGGCAACTCTCGTCGCGGAACACCCAGTTGGTGCCTGCAGCCAGCCCGTTCAGGAGGCCCTTGGAGCGCAGGAAGTAGACGTAGGCGAAAGCGGCGAAGAAGAAGAGGCCCTCGATGCATGCGGCGAAGCAGATCAGATTCAACAGGAAGGTTTTGCGCTTCTCGTCGGTGTCCAGCTCGTTGAGGTGCTCTACCGAGTTCATCCACTTGAAGCAGAATTCGCCCTTCTGGGCGATAGAGGGAATGTTGTGGATGGCCGCGAAAGCATCCTCCCGCTCGGCCATGTCTGGGATGTAGTTGTCTAGCAGCGTCAGGTAGAACTGGACGTGGAGCGCCTCCTCGTAGAGTTGGCGCGACAGGTACATCCGGGCCTCGGGGGCGTTGATGTGCTGGTAAAGGTTCAGCACCAGGTTGTTGGCCACGATCGAGTCGCCGGTGGCGAAGAAGGCGACTAGCCGGTTGATGAGGTGCTTCTCGGATGGAACCAGCTTCCGGTCTAGGTCGACCAGGTCGTCGGAGAAGTCGATCTCGTCGACCGTCCAGGTGTTCTTGATGGCGTCCCGGTACATCTCGTAGAACTCCGGGTACCGCATGGGTCGGAGCGTCAGGTCAAATCCCGGGTCCAAGATGTTGATCCGGCGGGCCGCGGGGTCAATGCGCGGGGCGGCCTCGTCGGCCGGTTCCTCGAACGGGACTTCTGCCAGGGCCATCAGTCGCACGCCTCGCAGGACTCGGGGTTCTCCAACGAGCAGGCCACGGTCTCGGCGTCCGTGAACGTGGGCTTTTCCACCGGTTCACCCTCGTCGGGGCCTCCAGCCGGGCCGCCGGTCGTCGTCTTGTTGATGCGGGTTGCCGGACGGGAGCGCAGGTAGTAGGTGGTCTTCACACCGGACTTCCAAGCGTGGAGGTACATGGAGCTGAGCTTCCCGATGGTCGGCGACTCCATGAACAGGTTCAACGACTGGCTCTGGTCGATGTAGGCGCCCCGTTCGGCGGCCATGTCGATCAGCGACCGCATGGGCACCTCCCATGCGGTGCGGTATATGCCCTTCAGGTCCTCGGGGATCCCCTCGACCTCCTGGATGGAACCCTCCGACATCTTGATCCGGTTGGCCAGTTCCTCGTCCCAGAGGCCACGACCCTGAAGTTCGCTGACCAGGTACCGGTTGATCTGCATGAACTCACCGGAGAGCGTTTCGCGCTTGAAGAGGTTCGATACCTGTGGCTCGATGCACTCGCAGCAGCCCGCGATCGACGCGATGGTCGCTGTCGGGGCGATGGCGATGAGCAGAGAATTGCGCAGGCCGTGCTCCGAGATGCGTGCTCGGAGGGTCTCCCAGCGGGCCGTGTCCGTCGGCTCCACGCCCCACAGGTCGAACTGGAGGTCGCCCCCTGCCGCCCTGGTGATCCCAAAGTTGGGATGCGGGCCTGAGGTCTCCGCCAACTCGGTGGATGCCCAGAGGGCGTTGAAGTAGATCTCCTCTGAGATCCGCTTGGAGAGCTCGCGGGCCTCGGGCGAGTCGAACGGCATCCCCAGCTTGAAGAACACGTCCTGCAGGCCCATCAGCCCCATGCCCACGGGGCGCCATGCCGAGTTGGAGGTCTGGGCCTCCGGGGTCGGGTAGTAGTTGATGTCGACCACGCGGTCCAGGAACGGCACAGCCAGGCGTACGACCTCTGCCAACCGGTCGAAGTCGAACGCACCGTCCACGACCAGCGAGCTGAGGTTCACCGAGCCGAGGTTGCAGACGGCGGTCTCCGACTGGTCGGTGACCTCCAGGATCTCGGTGCAGAGGTTGGAGAGGTGCACGACACGCCCCTCGGTCCCGGTCTGGTTGCACTTCCTGTTGGAGGCGTCCTTGAAGGTCATCCAGCCGTTGCCTGTCTGGGCGAGGGACCGCATCATCCGGCTGTAGAGCTCCCGTGCCGGGACCTGGCGCTCGTAGATGCCCTCCTCTTCGGCCTTCTGGTAGGCGGCCTCGAACTCGGCGCCGAACAGGTCGGTCAGGTGCGGCACCTTGTGCGGGTCGAACAGCGACCACTGCCAGTCCTTCTCCACCCGTTCCATGAAGAGGTCGGGGATCCAGTTGGCCAGGTTCAGGTTGTGGGTCCGGCGGGTTGGGTCTCCCGTGTTCTCCCGGAGGTCCAGGAAGTTGTCGATGTCGGCGTGCCACGTCTCGAGGTAGACGCAGGCCGCTCCCTTGCGGCGACCGCCCTGGTTGACCGCGGCGACCGAACTGTCGAGGGTCTTGAGCCAGGGGATGATGCCGTTTGACAGGCCGTTGGTGCCCCGGATGAGGGAACCCTTCGACCGTATGCGGTGCCATGCCACGCCTATGCCGCCGGCGAACTTCGAGAGTTGGGCGATGTCGGTGTAGCGCTTGTAGATGCCTTCGAGGCTGTCCTCCGGGGAGTCCAGCAGGTAGCAGCTGGACATCTGGGGGTGGACGGTGCCCGAGTTGAACAGGGTCGGGCTGGAGGGCAGGTACTGCAGCGAGGAGATGAGGCGGTAGAAGTGGATGGCCTCGTCCGGACAGGTGGAAAGCCCACAGGCCACGCGCAGGAAGAAGTACTGGGGGGTCTCGGTGACCCCGCGGTTCTCGGGGTGCCGCAGCAGGTAGCGGTCGTAGACGGTGCGGAGGCCGAAGAACTCGAAGAGGTGGTCCCGGTCGCTCTCGATGGTGTCGTCCAGTTTGCGGGCGTTGGTCGCCACGAACTGGGCCACTTCGGCCCCGATGATTCCCTGCTCGAGTCCCATGCCGACGGACTGCGAGAACGAGTGGATGCCCTGGTTGCGGACTTCTTTGTCTATGACGGTGGCCAGCAGGCGGGCGGCCAGACGGGAGTAGTTGGGCTCCTCGATGATGAGGGCCGCCGACGTGCGGATCGAGAGCTCGTCGAGTTCCTCCGTGGTGGCGCCGTCGCAGAGGCCGGAGATGGTCCGGGTGGCGACGCGCATGGGGTCCACGCCGGGCAGGCTGAGGGCGCACCGTTCCACAGCCTTCACGATCTTGTTGACGTCGACCGGTTCCAGGTCGCCGTTGCGCTTGCGGACCCGCATGGGGGTGGCGCCAGCCGGTTCGGTGTCAACTCCGCTGATGCGGTCCTCTGTGAGTGCCATCTTCTTCCTGTGTCCTCTTGTCTCCCTGGTTTCCGCCTACGTCACCCCAGCGGCCGTTGTCCTGTGGCCTCCGGGGTTATCCGGGTGAAGCGCGTTCCGCCGTCCGTCCCATCTCTCGATGGTCTGGTCGGGAGAGGTCGTGCGAGCATCCCGGGTTCTGAATTGCACGCATGTAACTACAAGGATGTCAAGAGAATCGGCGTCGTGTTTGAAAACTTTTCGTAGGTCACGCGTGGCGTGGTCGGATCCAGGCTGATATCACTGGGATTCGCGCTCCGCGTGGTCGGCCGGCTGGAGCGCCACGGGACCTTCTTTCCAGGCCCGCCGGCCGCCCACCGGTGGCCCCGGAACCTTCAGGCCGATCGTCCACGTGATTCGTCGGCATAACGTGTCTGGGTGACCGAATCCACCAGTGCCCGACAGTCGCCGATCCTGGACGTGGACCTCCCGGCGTTCGAGACGGGCGATGCGTCCAACCGACGCGCCATCGTGGATGGCACCATGCGCAGCCTCGCCACCGGCTTCGTCTATGTACGCCACGACCTCTCTGAGGACCTGCTCGACGATGCCTACGGGCGCCTGGCGGACTTCTTCGCCCTGCCGCAGGACCGCAAGGACCGCTACACCGTGGACGGTGCCAACGGGCAGACCGGCTATACGGGCCTGCTGGTCGAGACCGCAGCGGTCTCCGACGTTCCGGACTGGAAGGAGATGCTCAACTGGAGCGCTCCGGTACCGGTCGGCCATCCGCTCCGCCGCCGCTTCCCCCACCGTTACGGCGATCCCACGTTGCCCGACGACGACCTGCCGGGTACGACCGAGGTGCTGATGGAGTTCCACCGTGTCACGCTGGACCTGCAGCGCAGGGTGCTGAGGATCCTGGCTCTCGGCCTGGGCGTAGACGAGGGCTTCTTCGACACCATGCTGCGTGACGGGGCGGCGTTGACGCGGGCCCTCCACTACCCGTCCATGGACCTGGCACCCGGTGACGAACACGTCTGGGCCGCCGAGCACGGCGACATCAACCTCATCACCGCCCTTCCGCGTGCCACGGCCTCGGGCCTGCAGGTGAAGACCGACGACGGTTGGATCGCCGCCACCCCACCTGACGGACACGTCATCGTCAACACGGGGATCATGCTCGACCACCTCACGAACGGCCTGATCCCGCCGGGCATCCACAGGGTGGTCTCCGATGCGCCGGGTGAGCGCCACTCGGTGGTGCAGTTCTGCCATCCGACGCCGTGGACGATGCTGGCGCCGTTGCCGAGTTGCGTGACCCCGGAGAACCCGCTGCGCTATCCGACGATCTCTGCGTCGGACCGCCTTGAGCAGGTCATCTGGGAGATCAACCTGGTGGAGGCCGGTCGCCGACTGGACGACTGAGGCGGCGGCCCCGTCCGACCGGGGTCAGGTGACGCTCAACCGGAAGCGAAGCTCGGTGCCTTCGACGGTGGCGAGGACCGCACCGTCCGAGTCGCCCTCGACGGGTCCGTATACCACCTCGGTGGCCAGGACCTGGCCGGCCACGTGGTCCTCGTGTACCCGGACTGCGTCCAGCAGGGCGTCGTCGCCGTCCAGTACCAGCCTGATCCTGTCGGTCACCACCAGTTCGGCGTCGCGTCTTGCCTGCTGGACCTGGCGGACCACGTCGCGGGCCAGACCCTCCCTGGTCAGGTCCTCGGTGACCTCGGTGTCGAGTACCACGACAGCGTCGCTGCTGCCCAGGGCCGCAGCCGTCACGCCCTCCGGTGACTCGACGCCGAGGGTGAAATCGTCCGGCTGGAGCAGGTGCCCGGCGACGGTCGCCGTGCCGTCGTCGTGCAGTTCGTAGTTGCCCGATCGAGCCGCACCGAATACGGCCTGCACATCGCCGCCCAGGCGGGGCCCCAGCGCACGCCCGTCGGGTCGCATCACGAACCGGGCATGGTCCGTCAGGTCGTCGGTCAGCACCACGGACTTCACGTTCACCTCGTCGACCAGCAGGTCGACCAGGTCGACCAGGGACTCGGAGTCGGCTCCAGCCACGATCAGCGACGACAGCGGCAGGCGTACCCGTAGGCCATGGTCCTCCCGAAGGCGCAGGGTGGTCGAGGCCACGTCGCGCAGGCGGTCCATGCGGGTGACCAGCGCCGGGTCGGAGGGCAGGTCGTCGGCATTCGGCCAGTCGGCCAGGTGGACGCTGGATCCACCGGTTAGTGCCGAGTGGATCTCCTCGGAGATCATGGGGAGCAGCGGCGCGGCCACCCGGCAGAAGGTCACGAGCACGGTGTAGAGCGTGTCGTAGGCGTCGCGCTTGTCAGCGTCGTCGGCGGCCGTCGACTTGGTCCAGAAGCGGTCCCGACTTCGCCGGATGTACCAGTTGTTGAGGGCATCGATGAAGCCCTGGAGCTCGTGGGTGGCGCCGGGCAGGTCGTAGGCGTCCATCCGGTCGGCGACCGCCTCGACCAGCATCGAGGTCTTGGCCAGCAGGTACCGGTCCAGGAGGTGCCCGGAGTCGGAGCGCATGGTGGCCCTGTGCTCGTCGACGTTGGCGTACAGGGTGAAGAATCCGTAGGCGTTCCAGATCGGCAGCAGGACCTGGCGCACGACGTCGTCGATTCCGGAGTCGGAGATGCGGAAGTCGCCGCCCCTCATGATTGTCGAGGACATCAGGTACCAACGCAGGGCGTCGGAACCCTGGTTGTCGAAGACGACGGATGGCTCCGTGTAGTTGCGCAACTTCTTGGACAGCTTTGTGCCGTCCTCGGCCAGCAGGATCCCGTGGCAGATGACGTTCTCGAAGGCCGGGCGGTCGAACAGGGCGGTGGCCAGGACGTGCAGTGTGTAGAACCAGCCCCGGGTCTGGTTGATGTACTCGACGATGAAGTCGGCCGGGAAGTGCTCCTCGAACCACTCTCGGTTTTCGAAGGGGTAGTGAACCTGGGCGAACGGCATCGAGCCCGATTCGAACCAGCAGTCCAGTACCTCGGGAACCCGGCGCATCGTCGACCTGCCGGTCGGGTCGTCGGGGTTGGGTCGGGTCAGGTCGTCGATGAACGGTCGGTGGAGGTCGTCGGGTCGGACCCCGAAGTCGCGTTCGATCTCGTCCAGGCTGCCGTAGACGTCGATGCGCGGGTACGTCGGATCGTCGCTGCGCCAGACCGGGATGGGCGAGCCCCAGAATCGGTTGCGGCTGATCGACCAGTCGCGCGCTCCGTCCAGCCACATGCCGAACCGCCCGTCCCTGACGTGGGAGGGGACCCAGTTGATCTCCTGGTTGGTTTCCATCAACCGGTCCCGGATGTCGGTGACCTTCACGAACCACGAGGAGATCGCCTTGTAGATGATCGGCGTGTCGGTTCGCCAGCAGTGCGGGTAGTTGTGCTCGTAGGTGTCGTGCCGGACGACCCGACCGGCCTCCTTGAGGTGCCTGATGATCTCGGGGTTGGCGTCGAAGACGTTCAGTCCAGCCCACGGACCGACCTGGTCGGTGAACCTTCCCAGGTCGTCCACCGGGACCACCTGCCCGATCGGGATGCCGGCCTCCTCGCAGGTCGTCTGGTCGTCCTCGCCGAAGCCGGGGGCCATGTGGACCACGCCGGTGCCTTCCGAGGCGTCCACGAAGTCGGCGCTGAGGATCCGGAAGGCATCGGTCCTGTCGGCGAAGAAGTCGAATATGGGTGTGAAGGTGCGGCCCACCAGGTCATCGCCAAGGCAGGTGCCGATCTCGGTGGTGCCCTCCAGCTGGGCCGCGTAGCGCTCCACGGCCTCGGACCCCAGCACGAACACCGTTCCGTCGGCTGCCTGGCGCAGCGAGTAGGCCACGTCGGGGCCCACGGCCAGGGCCAGGTTGGATGGCAGGGTCCACGGCGTGGTGGTCCACGCCATGATCCGCATCGGTCCCGGGTCGCCGTCGAGTGGCGTCAGGTCGAAGGTCACGGTGATGGCGGGGTCCTGCCGGGGACGGGTGGAGTCATCGAGGCGGATCTCGAAGTTGGAGAGCGGGGTCTCGGCGCCCCAGGAGTACGGCATGACCCTGAACGCCTCGTAGACGAGGCCCTTGTCCCAGAGTTGCTTGAAGGCCCACATCACCGACTCCATGTAGGAGAGGTCCATGGTCTTGTAGTCGTCCTCGAAGTCGACCCACCGGGCCTGCCTGGTGACGGTCTTCTCCCATTCGCCCGTGTAGCGCAGCACCGACTCGCGGCACTGGGCGTTGAAGCGGTCGATGCCGTACTTGATGATGTCGGCCCGTCCGGAGACGGGGAGTTCCTTCTCGGCCTCCATCTCGGCGGGCAGGCCGTGGCAGTCCCAGCCGAACCGGCGGTCCACCCGTTGGCCCCGCATGGCCCGGTAGCGGGGGATCACGTCCTTCACGTAGCCGGTCAGGAGGTTGCCGTGGTGTGGCAGGCCGTTGGCGAAGGGCGGGCCGTCGTAGAAGACGAACTCGTCGTCGACCGGTCGGGCGTCGATGGAGTTGCGGAACGTGCCCTCGGCCTTCCAGCGGGCCAGCACGCGTTCCTCGATGGCCGGGAAGTCGGCCCGACCCGCCTCCGGATACGGGCCGGCCGGCGTGTCGGAGGTGGTGGTGTGGTCGTCGGCCATGGCAGGGAAGCAGGCTACCGGTTCCCCCCTATGGGCCGTAGGGAAGGTGGCGGGCGGTGCGGAGTCCGGGAGGTCCGGCTGCGGCCTGCGGCGTCCTGGGGGCCGTCCGTCAGCCGTCGGCGACTGCCCGTTCCCGGAGCTCGAACTTGAGCACCTTGCCACTGGCGTTCATGGGCAGTGCGTCGACCACCTCGACGTGGCGCGGGGCCTTGTAGTTGGCCATTTCGGCCCTGCACCAGGCGAGGATTCCGGCCGGGTCCAGGGTGGCACCGGTGGACGGGACCACGAAGGCCATGCCGACCTCTCCGAGGCGCTCGTCGGGCACGCCGACGACGGCTACCTGGCCGATGTCGGGGTGGGCTCCCATCAGCTGTTCGACCTCCGCCGGGTACACGTTGAACCCGCCGTTGATGAAGATGTCTTTCGTCCTGTCGGTGATGTCCAGGTAGCCGTTCTCGTCCATCACCCCGATGTCGCCGGTGTGCAGCCAGCCGTCCGGGTCTATGGCCTCGTCCGTCTGGTCCGGATCGTCCAGGTATCCGACCATCACGTTGTAGCCGCGGATCAACACCTCGCCTGCCTGGCCGGCGGGGCACTGTGATCCGTCCGGGTCCACGACCCGGACCTCCACGTCGTCGATGGCCCGCCCGGAGGTGCTGGCGATGAGGGCCGGGTCGTCGTCGTGGCGGCACATTGTGGCGATTCCCGACGACTCGGTCAGGCCGTAGCCGGTCACCACCTTCTCGAAGCCGAGCCGGTCGCGCATGTCATGGATCATCTGAACCGGGATCGTTGCCGCTCCGGTCACCGCCAGGCGCAGCGAGGACAGGTCGAACCCGTCGATTCCGGGGTGGTTCAGGATGGTCTGGTAGACGGCGGGGGGTCCGGGGAACATGGTGATGCGCTCCTCGCCGATTCGCCGCATCACCGCCGGCACGTCGAAGACCGGGTGGGGGACGAGCGTGACGCCCCTCATGAGGCAGGCGAGGATGCCGGAGTTCAGGCCGAAGGCATGGAAGAAGGGGTTTACGACCAGGTAGCGGTCCCCGGCCCGAAGCCCGATGACGTCGCTCCACGACTCGAAGGCCCGGCAGATCGCCGAGTGCCTCAGCATTGCGCCCTTCGGGGATCCGGTGGTACCCGATGTGAACATGAGGTGGCAGAGGTCGTCGCCGTCCACCCCGGCGGATCGGGCGGCTCGGTCGGTGTCGTGAATGGAATCTCCGGCGGCCATGAACTCCTGCCATGACGTACAACCCTGGGGGACGGCGCCTCGCAGCACCACCACCTCGTCTAGGTCAGCACCCTGGCCGGCGTTGCGCAGCAGGGTGACGTAGTCGGTGTCCAGGAAGTCGGTGACCGTGAACAGGATCCGGGCCGATGTGCGGTCTAGGAGGTACCCGGCCTCCCGACCCTTGAAGCGGGTGTTGATCGGGACTAGGACAGCTCCGGCACAGTGGGCGCCGATGGCAGCCACCGCCCACTCGGCCACGTTGGGGGCCCACACGGCGATGCGGTCTCCCGGGCCAATGCCCCTGGCCATCAGGGCCCTGGCCGCGGCGTGGATCTGGTCCCGGTAACCGGCGAACGTCCAGCGCAGGTCGCCGTCCACGAATGCCTCGAGTTCGCCGAACCGTTCGGCGGCGTCGTCCACCAGTCGAGGGATCGTGGACCACGAGGCGCTCATCGGCCGGACCCTAGGGGTCGGCTCCAGACCAGTGGGCACCCGGGGTGGTCGACGACGGGGTCGCCGGATCGGACGTCGGCGTGGTGGGGCTTGGTGGGTGCTCCGGGCCGGATCTCGTAGCGGACGCCATCGCCGCAGTAGCGCACCGAGACGGCACGCCGACGCACGGTGGCCGACCTGTTGGGCCCGGCGCCGTGGAGGGTGCCTGCATGGTGGACGATCACGTCACCGGGCTCAGCAGGAATGTGCGTCAGTCGGTCATCTTCCGGGTGGATTGCCGGGACGGCTTCGCCTTCGGTGTTCGGAAGTGGACCGGGGGTTACGAACCAGTTGGGTCGGTACACGGTTCCGGAGCGGTGTGAGCCGCGTACGTAGACCATGGCGCCGGTGTCGACGGTGACCGGATCGAGGGGGACCCAGCAGGTGCAGATGCGTTCGCCGGACAGGTGAAAGTAGCCGAGGTCCTGGTGCAGGACCGTTGCTTCGACGGTTCCCGGTTCCTTGACCAGCACAGAGTCCTCGTAGAGGTGTATCCGGCCGGCATCCATGAGGGCTGCGGCGATGGCGGGAAGCGGTGAGGTGGTGGCGAAGGCGGCGAAGGCCCGGTGGTGCAGCCAGTGGTCGACGCCGGACAGGAACCGGCCGTCGACGGTTCCCGGGTCTCCGGTTCCGCCCAGCCCGGCGCTGAGCGCTGTCATGTCGACGGTCGTTGACGGGTCGGCGATGGTTTCGTCGACCGGACCGGTCAGGTGGTCCAGCCAGGCGGAAGGGAGGATTCCCGGGAGGTGGACGACGCCGTCGGTGACGAACCGGGCAACCTCGTCATCGGTGACCGGCCTGAGGGACTCAGCCGACGGCATCGACATGGACCGGGGTCCTACTTCTCCTCGTCGGCTGGAGCGTCGTCAGCCGGGTTGTCGTCGGTTCCAGCATCTTCCTCGGCTGGAGCGTCCTCGGGGAGTTCCTCTCCGTCGCGTAGGCGCTGCCAGGTGTCGACGGCGGACCGCCATTCGGCCTCGGCGGCAGAGACGGCCTCGGCGCCGCCGCCCTGGACCTGCTTGAGGGCGGCTGCGGCCTCGTCCTTGGCCTTGGTGGCCTTCTCCAGGTTCCGCTCGGCCGTCTTGGCGGCGTCGGCAGCCTCGGAGCGGCGATTGAAGAGGAGCAGGGCCTTCTGGGTGTCGTCGTCGATCTTGACCATGGCCCCATGATCGCCCGTCAGCGGCCGACTCGCACCCTTCCGGCCGCAATCTCTCCGTCCCGATCAGGAGAGCGGCTCTTGTCAGAGAGCGTCTCCGGTCAGAGAAGTGGCCGGACCTGCTCCCCGAAGGCGGCCAGCTGGTCGAGGTACTCCTCGATGGTGCGAGCCCGGAACTTCAGGTGGAAGGTGTTTGCGCCCACCTCGCGGTCGGCCCGCAGTTCCTCGGCGATTTTCTCCGGCGGTCCGGTCAGCCAAGCTGGCGGTAGGTCTTCGGGCGGTTCTCCGATGTAGGCCCAACCCGGCATGATCCCGATGTCGAATCCGATCCCACCACGTCCGGCCTCGTCGGCTGACCGCCGGATGGTGTCAATGATTTCCGGGTACTGGTCACGGGCCGCACCCATCGGTATGTAGCCGTCGCCCCTTCGCCCAGTCCGCCGCCACGCGGCGGCCCCAGAGCCACCCACCCAGATCGGAAGGTCCCGTGACGCTGGAGCAGGGGAGACCCCGACGTCGGCGTATGAGTAGGTCTCGCCGTGGTGGCTCACGTACGTGTCCGCGTAGGCGCCACGTACGGCATCCATGCACTCGTCCAGGAGTCGGCCCCGGCGGTGGTAGTCCACACCGAGCGCGTCGAACTCGGCCTCGACGTGGCCGGCACCGACGCCGAGGATGATCCGATCCCCGGTCAGGTGGGCAAGGGTTCCGAACGAGCTGGCCGTCAGGAGCGGATGGCGGTAGGCGGCGATCCAGACAACGGAGAGGAGGTGGATGGCTGTGGTCTGTGCGCCCAGCCAGGCCAGCGTTGCCACCGGGTCATACCAGGTGGTCTGCATTTTGGCCGCATAGTCGTTGTCGGGTATGGCGACGTGGTCACAGACGCCGATGAAGTCGAGGCCGGCGGCCTCGGCCGCCTGGGCCACCAGGGCCAGATCCCCGGGCGTTGCGTCGTCCTCCCACGGATCGGCCAGCGTGTGGGTGAGGGTCTGGATCGGTAGCTGGATGCCGTAGAAGGCCTCACCCTCCGGTACGAGATTCGCCATGGTCTCCTCCTGGTTCGGGTCGGGTCGGTACGTGGTCGGCTGCGGGGGTCAGCCGGCAACTTCGGCCAGCAGGGCACGGGCACGGCGGGCTACCGGTTCGTCGACCATTGCTCCATCCACGGAGATGGCGGCATCGCCGCGCACGAGGGCTTCCTCGTAGGCGTCGGCCACCCTCCTGGCCCATACCAGATCCTGGTCCGACGGGCGGAAGGCACGATCAGCGAGGTGGACCTGCGCCGGGTGGATGCAGAGCTTTCCGCTGAACCCGAGCGCCCGGGCCTGTTCGGCCTCCCGGAGGAACCGCTCCTCGTCGCCGAAGTCGGCCACGACCATGTCGATGGCCGGGATGCCGCCCAGCCGGGCAGCCTGGGCGACCTGTGCCCTGGCGGTCTGCACCTCGAGGTTGTCCGTCCGTCGCACGCCACCCAGGTCGGCCACGTAGTCCTCGGCGCCGAAGTAGCACCACCTGACCCGCTGGTGGGTGGTCACGGTGCGGGCGTCGACCACTCCGGCCACCGTCTCCAGTCCGGCGACGATGGGGAGGTCGGCATGGCCCGCTGCGTCGAGGGCGGCGGCCACCGCGTCGACGGCGGCTGCCGACTCGAGCTTGGGTACGGCCACGCCGGTCAGGCCGGCGGGCAGACCGTCGACCACGTCGGCTTCGAAGTGGTCGGTGTCGGGGGCGTTGACCCGCACGAACAGGCGGACCTCGTCGACCAGGTCGGGGGCGACCTGGTGGGCGATGGCTCGGGCCTCGGCCTTGCGGTCGGAGGGGACGGCGTCCTCGAGGTCGATGACCGCCGCGCTGGGTGCCGACCGGGGGATCTTGACCAGCACCTCGGCCCGGTTCCCGGGAGCGAACAGCAGGCTGCGGAGAACGAAGTCGATCGACGAGTCGGATCCGGTGACCATGGGGTCGACGCTACCGACCGGCCCGGAGCGGGGCCTGATCGGAGTGGGATCGGATCAGACGCCGGCCAACTCGCGGGCGGTGGTACGCACCTCGACCATCGCTCCGGCCAGGTCGGTGACGTCGACCTCGGTGGTGCCGTCGGTGGCCAGGAAGCAGAGGACGACCCGCCGAACCGGAAGGCCGGTCGATCGCTCGGCGGCCAGGGCGTACGTGGCGCCCTGCAGGCGGTATCGCGCGGCCTTGGCGGCCAGGGCGTCGGCGTCAGCCACCGCGTCGGTCTTGTAGTCGACGATGACGAGGCCGGGACCCTCGGGGCCGTCATCGAGGACGGCCAGGTCGATGTAGCCCTCGATTACCGGGGCATCGGGATCGTCGTCGACCGGGGCGGCCACGTAGAGCTCGCGCCAGTGGCGACCCACGGCAGCCAACCGGACCACGTCGGCGGTCAGGCCGGAGCGGACCAGGGCGTCCACGGTCCGGAGGTCGCCGAGAACCCCTTCGGCGACGGACCGTTCCCGGATGACCGACATGGGATCGGTGGTGTCGAAGTCGAGGAGTTCCAGGGCTCCGTGCACGGCCCGTCCGATGCCGGTTCCGTGGCGTCCCACCTCACCCGGTCGGGTCCGGTCTTCGTCGTGGTCCGCTGTGGCCTGTTCGGCTGCCTGTTCGGTAGCCCGGGTAGCGACATGTTCGGCGATCGCGGTGGCCGACACCGTGCTGGGTCGACCGGCGCGGTCCAGGGCATCGCCGTGCTCGGCGAGCCACGTCTGACGATTGGGGAGCGCACGACCCGATGGGACGGCGGTGTCGGGAAGGGTGCCGGTGGTGGATGACAGGTCGGAGCCATGGGCAGCACGACCGGCACCGTCGAGCGCCTTGGCGAGCAGGCGCCCCGGCCCGGGCCGACCGGGCTTGTCGTCATTGATGTCTGTGGCCCGGTGGACCGACACGATGAGGTGGTCGCGGGCCCGTGTGGTGGCTACGTACAGGAGCCGGATGGCCTCGGCATCCTGGAACCGGCGGTCGACTGCGTGGGCGGCGCGGAATCCGGGTGTCTCGATGCCTTCACGGATGCCGATCTCGATCGACCGGTCGGGGTCGATGAGGAGTTGAACACCCCGGTCGGACCTCGCGTTTGTGGTTGACATGCCCGAGAGGATGGTGATGGGGAACTCCAGGCCCTTGGCGCCGTGGATGGTCAGGATCCGGACGGCGGCATCGTCGATCTCGGGGAGGACGGTCTCGGCGACCCGGCCCTTCTCGTCGGCCTGGGCAAGACACCAGTCAACGAAGCCGCGCAACGAGCCCCCACCGGCCTCAGCGAAGGCCCGGGCACGGTCGGACAGGAGGCGGACCCGACGCCAGACGTCGCGGGGCCGGGCCTCCCCGAAGGCGACCTGCAGTACCCGGCGCTCGTCGATCAGGCGTTCCAGGATTCCGGAGGGTCCGAGGAGGTGGCGGCATCGGTGCATCTCGCTCAGCCAGGCGAGACCCGAGGCCACGAGCTCGACCGACTGGTCGCCTTTCGGCTGGTCGGACTGGTGGTTCCAGGAACCGCCATGGTGCACCCGCCAGCGGGCGAGGTCATCGTCTCCGCAGCCGAAATGGGACGTGCGGAGTGCCGCCACGACGGCCAGGTCATCAGTGGGGTCGTCGATGGCCCGCAGCACCATCAGCAGATCCCGGACCTGAGGTGTGGCGAAGAGCAGAGAGCTGGATTCGGCCCGGTAGGGGATGCCGGCGGCCTCCAGCGAAATCTCCAGGTTGGGCAGTGAGGTTCGTGTGGGTAGGAGGATGGCGATGTCGCCGAAGCCACACGGGCGCTGGTGTCCGGCACGGTCCTCGACCGTCCACTCCTCGACCACCGCGGTGGCGATGGCGTCGGCCACGGCGTCGGCTTCGAGTTCCCGCAATCCTGGGGCATCGATGTCGTCGCCCCAGGCATCCCTTCCAAGGATGGTCACCGCCGGTCCTACGGTCGCCGCGGGGCGATGGCCGACCAGCGGGGTGTACCCGGGCTGCACCAGTTCGGCCCGCACCGGCCCGTCCTCGGACGAGGGGCCGGGTCCGATGAGGTGGCCGAAGGTGGCGTTGACCCAGTCGATGATCGGCACGGTGGTTCGGAAGTTCTCGGTCAGCGACACGTCGGAGGCGTCTATCGAGCGCCGAGCCAACAGGTAGAGGGAGATGTCGGCCCGCCGGAACCGGTAGATGGACTGCTTGGGGTCACCTACCAGAAACAGGGATCCCGGTACCGGGGAGAAGCCATCGAGTCCAGCATCGGGTGCGGCATCGGGATCGGTCAGCAACAGGGCCAACTCGAGCTGCACGGGGTCGGTGTCCT
>ENA-OSET01002585-OSET01002585.1-sediment-metagenome-genome-assembly--contig:-NODE-2585-length-17304-cov-26.518663_pt1 | contig 17304 bp, 13 predicted proteins | sample MGYA00237882_ERZ534229 | MGnify/ENA primary metagenome ERZ534229 (study PRJEB26408, sample SAMN06266212) | sediment metagenome | isolation source: Hudson Canyon methane seep mesocosm | place... | reverse complement strand
AATCAATGCCTTAAAAGACCAGTTAGCCATCGCCGTTATTGAAGGCGACCAACAAACTGAACATGATGCCGATCGTATAAGAGCAACGGGTATTCCTGCCCTGCAAATTAATACGGGCCGAGCTTGTCACCTTGATGCACATGGTATTGGTCATGCAGTAATGGAATTAGATGTAAAACCCAATAGTTTTTTAGCTATTGAAAACGTAGGCAATTTAGTTTGTCCGTCTTCTTTCGATCTTGGAGAGGCACATAAAGTTGTGGTTCTATCCGTCACAGAAGGTGATGACAAACCCTTGAAATATCCTGATATGTTTTATGCTGCCGATTTAATGCTGCTTAATAAAATAGACCTACTGCCCTATGTGGATTTTGATGTTGAGCGATGTATAAAGTATGCCAAACAAGTTAATCCAGATATAGAAATCATTCAACTATCTGCAACCAAAGGCAGCCAATTGTCAGACTGGACCGCATGGTTAAAAGCCCAGCTTAAAACACAGCCCTAATCAGCAACAACTACTTCGTGGAGTTTTTACACACTCGGGCCCCATAATCTTCTTCTATTTAAATACCAGTTAGTTTATCTCCTAGTTACCACGCCCAGAGGCTGTGAAAGTATTAGCTTTTGCTCCCCTCTTTGAAAAAGGGAAGGTTAAAGACAGAATACTTTCACAGTCTCATAGCATAGGAACGAGAAAACGAGGATTCAATAATAGCCGAAGGTATAGATTAGTTTTTGGAGTACAAAAACATGTTTTTGTACTCCCCTATAGTATTCTGCGACATATACTTTTCGCGCGGTCATGACTCTCATCAAACAAAAAATAAGCTATTGATTTTAAATAAACTTATTTCTCCTAGTTACCACGCTCTGCGTGGTAACTCATACAGAAACGCTCCAGCGTTTCGAGACGCTGGAGCGTCTACCCATACATTCCCACGCACAGCGTACAAACGAGAAAAACCATCTGCAACCAAAGGCAGCCAATTGTCAGACTGGAGCGCATGGTTAAAAGCCCAGTTTAAAGCACAGTCCTAAACGTAACTATTTAGCCTCTTTAGTGTTGTTGCTTCGTAGGAGCGTCCTCCCTCGGCACACCGCTTCGCTGCTCCTGCATTGCTCTACCTACGTGCATCCATGCACTAGTCGGCGCGATTAAAATAATGCTCTTTTCTCTGAAACTATCGATTATCTTCGCGCCGAGAGCCGGACGCTCCACCATCATTATTATCGGCTGGGTACAGGTTATTTAATGTTGCCTGGCGATTCCGGAAGCCGTAAGGAAACCAAAAAGGTAGCTATAAATACCAAACCACCCAGTGATAACAATGCAGTAACAGGATCCACCTGATTAGAGGCGGCATAAGTATAGCTGCCAACTGCAATTAACATGGCGACATTTTGGAAAAAACCTTGTAATGCAACGGCTCCACCACTGCCTATGCTTTGTTGGCCTAGTTCCTGTAAGGCGGCATTGATGGGCACGATAAACATACCACCTGCCACCCCAATGGCAAACAGCGCTGTGCGGGCTGTCCAAATGGTATCTGTAAATCCTAATGCAATAATGCATAAAGCCATTAGATAGGCAGGTATTCTGGCACGACCCAGAAAATCCAATGGAATTAAATGAGGAACTAATGCCGAGCCAACAATGATACCTATGGCTAAAAACAAGGTTAACTCTGCAATATCACTGGCATTTTGTGTCATTAATACCAGAGGTGCCCAGGCGATAATAATGACACGGACTGTTGCCGCAGTAGCCCAGAATAAAGAAGCACCTAATATGGCAAATCGAGATCGGGGTGTGGTAAAGAAAAGCCGAATTTGTTGGTAAAACAGGCGTATTTTATTACCTGATTGCTCCTGTTTGCTGATTTTTGTTGGTAATAATAAACTGACTGCAGCAGAGATAAAGAAAATAATAATTGCTCCAATTAATGCCCATTGGATGGAATAATCAGCCACTTTTGCACCAATGACCATACCCAGTAAGATGGCTAGAATAGTGGACCCTTCTATCCAGCTATTAGCTTTAACTAAAACATCATGACCCGCAAGTTCGGGAAGAATGCCATATTTTGCAGGGCTGTAGATTGCGGCTCCCATACCAACTAAGCAATAAGCAATTAGCGGTTCTACATTGAGAAGTAATAAGCCTGCGCCAGCGGCTTTGATTAGGTTGGCAACAATTAATACTCTGGATTTAGCATGGTTGTCAGCAATAGAACCTACCCAAGGGGCTAACACAACAAAAGCAATTAAAAATACACTTTGTAACGCGGGTACATACCAGCTTGCCAATTGAGCCGATTGCATAACTAAGGCAATAACGGTAAATAAGATCGCATTATCAGCAAATGCAGATAGGAACTGGGCAATAAGTAATGGGTAGATTTGTTTATTCATTTTTTACCAGCTGTTTTTACATGGCCTGATTTAAAAACCTGTAGCCCGTATGCAACGAAGTAAAATACGGGGGAATCGATGAATCCCCATATTACGCACAACGTCATATGGACAACGCTTTATATTAATTTTTCCGCTAATTTTGTGACTTCAGGGTAATTAGTTTTCCCCGTTGCCAAAACTGGAATTGCATCAACCACAAAAACCTTCTTAGGTAAGCTGATTGCATTAATACCATCCGAGACGGATGCAATTTTTTTGCTTGTTGCTTCTTTTTGGGTGGTTAATAAAATTACTTGCTCACCTTTCTTAGGGTCAGGCAAGCTGGTTGAGGCATGTTGTGCATCTGGCCATGCTTTAACAGCAAGTTGTTCAACAGCGGTTAGCGAGACCATTTCTCCTCCTACTTTTGCAAAGCGTTTGCTGCGGCCGCGAATACTGACAAAGCCGTCTTCATCAACATGAACTATATCGCCAGTGTCATACCAGCCCTTGCCATAAACTGATTCAGGAGGGATTAGCTTTCCTGGATTATCTGCCAGTAAATAACCCTGCATAATATTAGGGCCGTATAAGTGTAACTGGCCGGCATCTTTAATACCTGGAATATCCTCTAGTTTGTATTGCATCTCAGGCATTAATCGACCGACTGAACCGGCTCTAAAGTCCATAGGTGTGTTTACTGAGGCAACGGGTGCTGTTTCTGTTGCTCCATAACCCTCTAGAATACGAATGCCAAATTTTTCAGCCCATAAGTCGCGGGTGCTTTCATGTAACTTCTCAGCACCAGCAACAACATAACGCATATTGTAAAAGTCATAAGCATGGGCTTTTTTCGCATAAGCGGCTAAAAAGGTGTTGGTGCCAAACATTATCGTTGCACCAATATCGTAAGCTATTTCAGGGATAACACTGGTATGCAGCGGTGATGGATAGAAGAATGTCGTCATACCATTCAAAATAGGCAGCATGGTACCGACAGTAAAACCAAAGGAATGAAACATCGGTAAAAAGTTTAATACCACATCTTGCGAATTAAAATTAATACGGGCTCTTAACTGATTATGGTTGGCGAGGATATTTGAGTGAGATAGCACGACACCTTTCGGTTCACCTTCAGAACCCGAGGTAAATAGGATAACGGCAGGACTGTCTGGCTTAAATTGCTGATGTTTATACCAAAAATTGATGGTTTTGGACTGCGCCAAGGCTTTTAGTTTGGCTGAGGCTGTAATTGATTGAGCTAAGTCTTCCAAATAAACTAAATTTACTTGTTTTGCTAAGGCATCTGCATCGTTATCCAGTTTTGCAAGTTCAATAAAACGTCTGGATGTAAGTACGGTTTTAACTTTGGCTGTTTTACAGGCCGAAGCCATACCTTGTGAACCGGTAGAAAAATTTAGCATTGCAGGAACGCGGCCATGCAGTTGTAAACCTAAAACTACATTGAGGGTTTTTGTTGAGTTAGGTAAAAATATCCCCACATTTTCTTCAACTTGAGTAATGCTTTTTAGTGCATTGCCAATGGCAATAGAACGCGTAATTAATGCGTTATACGATAAGGGTTTACGTTCCATATCTTCGGCAACAGTATGACTGCCACCATAAATAGTACGCGCTTCTAAAAGTGCTGAAAATATGGTCTGTTGATAATGGCTGGTTGAAAAAATCATCTCAGACATAATGTCGGTCAGAATGTGACCACAATATTTGCGGCGAGATTTTCCTCTTAATTCTGGATCGGCTTTGATTAATGTATGAGGAAGGATTTGAATGGTGATTTTAGGGAAGAGGCGTAAGCGGACAATGTTTCTAAGTTTTGAGAAATGGGTATATTCAGCACCGTGTATCCGTACAGGAAGTATAGATGCGCCTGATTTATCAGCAACCATTCCTGTGCCGTCGTATATTTTCATTAAAGAGCCTGTCACTGTAATTCTTCCTTCTGGAAAAATCACGGTCTTGGTGTCTTTTTGTAAATGATGTATTAGCGCTTTTAGAGATAAGGGCTGGGTGGGGTTCATCGGAAAGACATGGGATAGACCAAGAAATGGTTTAATCCACCAGCGTTCTGAAATTTGGGTATTGATGGCAAAGGTAATATTGTCGGGTAAAAACACACCTAATAATAGGGGGTCTAAAAAAGACGTATGATTAGAAATGATAAGGACTCGGTCCCCCGCTTTGTTGTAATTATCTAGCCCAGTGACTTCAACTTTGTAAATTAAAGTCAAAAACCAGTGCAAAATTCGTTTTAACATTTTTTACCCTCTGTTAGAGATGCTTTACCGATTAAGATAGTTTACTATAAACTTTAATTAAACAATGTTCAATTATTTAATTTATAAATTTAACGAGGATGTATTTTAAGTAGGTGTACTGAAGCTTGTTTGCGAAGGGTGTGAGATGGTATAGAGAGGGACTGTTTCAAATTTTGAGAGTTTAGACTATCTTTGTTACAATTTACTACTAAAGTATTATTTAATGGAGTTGGTTATGACGGTCCTTCTAAAAGAAACAACCAGTATTAAATTAGACAAGCAGGCAAAAGAAAATGCTAAAGTTATTTTTAAAGAATTAGGAATAACTATGGGAGATGCATTTAATATGTTTTTAAGCCAGGTTAACTTGCACAAAGGGATTCCTTTTGAAGTTAAAATCCCAAATAGCACGACTAAAAAAACGATTAAAGAAGCAAGACAAGGCAAAAATATAGCAGAATTCACTGTAGATGAACTGCATGAGGATTAATCGACATAGGCAATTTATTAAGGATTTTAAAAAAATACAGTTAACTGATGGGCAGTTTGAAAAATTTATATATTTTATCAATTGCTTGAGGGAGGAGGCTCCCTTACCTGAAGAATCAAAAGACCATGCATTAAATGGTGAGTATTCAGATTGTAGGGAGTTTCATTTAGGAGGTGATACATTGGTCATTTATCTTGTTAAGGATAAACAGCTAATATTATTGAGAATAGGTAGCCACGCCCAGTTATTTAAATAGAATATTTAACGGGTGTAATGTACAAGGTGTAAACGTTCAGTCCCCCTCTTTGGAAAAGAGGGGTTAGGGGAGATTTTATTAAATAAATTCCCTTTTCCAAAAAGGGAAGTGAACAGTTACAACAAGGTAGCTTAACGAAAGAAGCGCCTAACGACAAAAGATATATAGCGAACACATATGAAAATACTGAGTCTTTATTTTAAAAATATTAATTCATTAGAAGGTGAAAGTCGGATTTATTTTGACCGAGAACCAATAGTTGATGGTGGCGTGTTCGCAATCACTGGGCCTAATGGCTCAGGTAAATCCAGTGTGCTCGATGCAATAACATTAGGGCTTTATGGCGAAACCTTTCGGTTTGATAGACCTGCTGAGCATGTAATGACTAAAGAAACATCGGAAAGTTTTTCTGAGGTTGATTTTGCATTAGGAACCGACCAGTACCGTGCAAGCTGGCATGTTAAACGGCAGGACGGATTGATTGAAGGCGCGTTATTGACACCTGAAATGAAGCTTAGCCACTTAAATGGCCCTGAGCAGCTTTTAGAAGAAAGTCCGCAAAAAGTACGCGATAAAATGGCTGAATTAACGGGGATGGATTTCCATAAGTTCACTAAATCAATGGTATTGGCTCAGGGTGACTTTGCCGCTTTTCTGAATGCGCTGGACAGTGAGCGTATGGATATTTTAGAAAAGATAAGCGGGTCGGATATTTATGTTGATTATAAAGAGAAGGCCGAGGAGAAATATGCTCAGGCACAAATTCGGCTACAGCAACTAGAGCAAGACTTGACAGCAACACCAGTCATGGATCAGCTGACGCGAGAAGCGAGTGAGCATGATTTGGCTGATTTTAAACAACAGCAAAGTGAGTTAAAGCAAGATTTAGATAATGTTCAGGATCAATTGAGTTGGTTTAAAGGATTTGCAGAACTAGAAACTCAGCAAGAAAGATTATCAAAACAAAAAAGACAGGCAGCATTACAGGTCAGTGATAATCAGCAGGTTCTTACACAGATAGATGCCGTACAAGATGTGGCGGAGTATGAGGAACCATTGGCAGAGCTTGATAGCAAGAGTGATGCTGTATTACAAAGCAAAAACACATTGGATTCATTTCGTAGTGAAGCAGCCTCTTTGCAGCAACAGTTGAAAGCAGACAATTTTATTGAGGATGCTTCAGAATCACACTTATCCCCTGCCGAACAAAAAGAAAGTATTGATAAAATTAAATTAAAGGTCAGTGACTTAAAATTTGAATTGCCTAAAGAAACGGCGCTATTGCAGACACTTAACCAGCAAAAATCTGAAAAACAGGCGGAATTGGCTCCATTGGATAGCTGGTTACAAGCGCATGTTTTTGATAAGGATTTGTTGAAAAGTTTTCCTGATATAGAGGAATTGGCTGCAGTAAGAACTGAACTGGCTGAGTTAGCAGGCAAGCAAAAAAGCTATTCAAAGTGGTCTAAAAGGACAACCGCTAGTTTGGCTAACAAAAAGAAAGAAATAGAGTCTCGACATCAAAAGGGTGCTGATTTAGAGAGGCAGATAAAGCAGGGTGCTGAAGCGTTAGAAGCCATTGGAGAGGGACATTCATTAGATGTGCTACAAGAGATGCAAAAGGAACAAGAGGAGCGTGTATCCAACTTTTTGGAGCTAAATGATTTAGCCAATGTTAATGAAAAATTAGGAAATAAAGGTTTTTTTGGACAGTTGTTTACACCCAATATAAGTAAAGAAGAGCAACAGCTAAAGGAAGAAATTGAGTCTACCCAATTGGAAACGGGTAAACAGAAAAATTTAATTGCTGTTTTAGAGCAAGCAGTCATTAATGAAAGGTTACTTAAAAAAATGCAGGATGACAGACAGCATTTAATAGATGGAAAACCTTGCCCTTTATGCGGGGCTTTAGGGCACCCCTATGCAGAACATGCACCTGCTGTTTCAAGTTCTCATAAAATATTGGCTGAGGAGAAGAAAAAACTCAAAGGATTGCTTGCTGATGAACAAAAGTTAGCAAAACAATTAATTGCCGTTGAGCAACAAGCAGAAAAGGATGAGAAAAAAGACAGTCAACTGCTTATTGTTAGGTCTCAGTGGAATGCACTCGCTAACCGATTAAATGTTGCGAATGCTGAGTTGGAAATAGAAAATGTTTCTATGATGAAAGATTTTTTGAAGGAAGAAAGGAAAGAATTAAGTAATCTTAATGGTTTAGTAAAACGGTTCGCCAAGCAGCAACAAGCCAATATTCAGGCAAAAGAAACGATAGAAACAAATTCAGTTGTTTTGAAACGCTTAACTTCGGAAAATGAATCATTGAATGAAGAATGGGAGGCGCGACCACCAGAATCAAAGGATTTAGAGGAAGCGTATGAGCAAATAGTGAATAAAGAAGCTGGGTTGGCGGATAAAGTGTCTGCTCAATTGGCTCAGTTGAATGAAAAAATGCCTGCAAAAGGAAAAGAGGCTGTCTTAATTAGTGGTTTAAATGCTAGAAAAAAAGATTATCAAACTTATTCAGAGCGCCAGAATACGTTGCTTGCGGAGCTTGATGAGATAAATAACAAAGAAACAGAGTGTAGCTCAAAAATTGAGCAGCTTAATCAAGGGATTCAACAATGTACTGAATCGGTTAGGCAAGAGGAGATGGCTGGATTGCACTTATCCTTAGTTGAAAAACAAAAACTGATTGCTGAAAAAGAAAAACACTATGCTCAGCAAGAAGGTGAGATATCTGATTTAAAGAATAAACTTGAAGAAAGCATAAAAGGCACGTCGGCCAATAATTTGGCTGAATTGAAAAAATTAGTCACGTTAATTAAACGTCAGCCAGAAATCTTACTTAAGCAACAAGAATTACAGCAGGATATTTCTAAGTTTGAAGCACAATTAGATAGCATTGAGCAGCAGTCGCAAGAAATAAAACATCAGCAACCTGAAGTGGCTGAGCTTGAGCTTAAGTCCCAACAAAGAAATATCAACACTAAGCTGGATATAGCCAAGCAAGAAAGCAATTCATTACAGAATAAATTAAGTAAGCAGGATAGTTTAAAAGAAAAACATGATTCTATTATGGACAAACTGGAGGATCAGAAAGAAGAAGTGAAGAGTGCTGAATCAGATATACAGTTAATTGAAGACAATAATGGTGTGCATTTTAGACGGAAGGTACAGAATGTCATGGCAGATAAATTACTGTCTAAAACCAATCAGGTTTTAGAAAAAATTAGTGGCCGGTATTATATTCGTAAAGGTGAAAGCGAACATGGACTGGCACTAGAGATTGAAGATACTAAACAACACAATGTAAGAAGGCTGCCCAAAACATTGTCCGGTGGAGAGGGGTTTGTTGTAAGCCTTGCTTTAGCATTAGGTTTGGCTGAAATGGCAACTAATAAATATGCAGTTAATTCACTATTTTTAGATGAAGGGTTCGGTAATCTGGATGCAGAATCTTTGTATTTGGCGATGACAACGCTGGAAAGTCTAAAAACACACGGTAAGCTGGTGGGTGTTATTTCACATGTTGAAGGTGTACAGAAACGAATTAAGACCCAGATTGAAATGATTAAGAAGCCTAATGGATTGAGTGCTTTGAAGATGGTTTCTTAGATTTTTGTTTTCTATTCGTAATGGGTAAATCCTCCGTCTAGCTGTCAATAAAAATCAGATACAGGTTAAGAAAGAGACGCCTCACAAAGTAGAGGTTTGTTATCGGGGCGCAGGGGCTTTAGCCTGCTTTTCTACAAAGCATTGCAGGCTAAAGCTAACGCCCCAAATAACAGGAATATTGCCCTGTATCCCGACTTTTAGTCGCCAAACACACTTTTTATAGAGTGTATTCCAAATACCAGTTAACAAACTGTTGAATACCGCCTTCAATTTGGGTATCAGGTTTAAAATCAACATCTTTCATCAGTTCTGAAATATCAGCATAAGTGATAGGCACATCGCCTGCTTGCATCGGTAGATTATTTCTTACGGCTTTTTTTCCGATAGCCTTTTCAATCGCATTGATAAACCGCTCAAGAGTAACGGGTTGGTTATTACCAATGTTATAGATTTTATAGGGCGCAGTTGATGCGGTTTGTGGGTTTTGTTGTGGACTAGGCAGGTGATCCATTACGCGAACAATGCCCTCAACAATGTCATCAATATAGGTAAAGTCACGTTTCATTTTGCCATGATTAAATATATCAATCGCTTCATTATTGAGAATCTTTTTGGTAAATGAGAAATAGGCCATATCGGGTCTTCCCCATGGCCCATAAACGGTAAAAAATCTAAGTCCAGTCGTAGGTAAATTATAAAGGTGACTGTAGCTATGGGCTAACAGTTCGTTTGATTTTTTAGTAGCAGCATAAAGTGATATGGGGTAGTCAACTTGATCTTCTGTGGAAAAGGGAATGCTACTATTCATCCCATAAACAGAGCTTGATGAGGCATAAAGTAAGTGCGCTGTTTGTTGTTGACGGCAACATTCCAGAACATTTGCAAACCCTACAAGATTGGATTCAATATAAGCATCTGGGTTTTCAATAGAATAGCGTACACCAGCTTGGGCCGCCAAATGAATTACCCGGTCAAATTGATGTGCTTTAAATAAGCTGGTCATTGCAGGTTTGTGTGCAATGTTTATTTCATTAAATTGATAGTTGTCTACACAGTTGTGTTTTTCACAGAATTGGCTTAAATAGGCTAAACGGTCGTGTTTAAGGGTAATGTCATAATAGTCATTGAGGTTATCAATGCCTATAACATGGTGCCCTTGTTTCAATAATGCTTGTGCGGTGTGAAAGCCAATAAATCCTGCAGATCCGGTAATAAGTATTTTCATTTAATCTTGGCCAAATAAGTCGCGTGTGTAAACTTTGGATAGAACATCGCCAATTTCATCTGATAGACGATTGGCAACAATAACATCCGACATTTGTTTGAAATCATTGAGATCTTTAATGACTTTAGAATGAAAAAATAAATCATCATCTTTAAGTACAGGTTCATAAATCACTATTTCAATTCCTTTCGCTTTAATCCGCTTCATAATGCCTTGAATAGAGGAAGTGCGAAAGTTATCTGAGCCACTCTTCATGATTAAGCGGTATATGCCAACCGTTTTAGGATTGCGTTTTATGATGGAGTCAGCAATAAAATCTTTTCGAGTACTATTGGCATCAACAATGGCTTTAATAAGACAGTTGGGGACGTCTTGATAATTAGCCAGCAGTTGCTTGGTGTCTTTTGGTAAGCAATAGCCGCCGTATCCAAATGATGGATTGTGGTAGTGACTTCCTATTCGTGGGTCTAGTCCAACACCGGTAATAATTTGTTTAGAGTCTAAGTCATGCGTTTCGGCATAGCTGTCTAGCTCATTAAAGTAAGCAACCCGCATTGCAAGGTAAGTATTAGAAAATAGCTTAACAGCTTCGGCTTCTGTTGAGTCAGTGAATAAAACAGGGGTATCTTTTTTTAAAGCCCCCTCCGTTAAAAGGCTTGCAAATTGTTTCGCCCGTTGAGAACGCTCCCCTACAATAATACGAGAAGGGTATAGGTTGTCAAATAAAGCCTTCCCTTCTCTTAAAAATTCAGGTGAAAAAAGAATATTTTCAGTTGCAAATTGTTGTTTTATTTTGACGGTGTAACCAACGGGTACTGTCGATTTTATGACCATCACTGCATCGGGGTTGATAGCTACAATATCCTTTATTACCGCTTCAATTGATTGTGTATTGAAATAGTTGTTTGTTTCATCATAATCAGTCGGTGTTGCAATAATAATGAAGTCTGCATTTTTATAGGCTTTTTCTTTATCAAGTGTTGCTTTGAAATCGAGTTTTTTATTTTTAAGAAAGTCCTCAATTTCACTATCGTCAATAGGTGATTGCTTGGCGTTTAACAAGTCAACTTTGTCTTTTATAATATCTAAAGCAATCACTTCATTGTGTTGTGCAAGAAGCATTGCATTAGAAAGTCCTACATATCCTGTTCCAGCTATAGCTATTTTCATCCTGTTTATTCCTGTTTATTCCGCAAGATATACGCTCATAACAATAGAATAATGCTTTCCTTAAGAAAAAAGTATTTTTAATTTGCTATGAATAGGTACGACTATTTTAATAGAATCATTCAAATGATGATAGCAGCAGAAAAATAAGATAAGAGATAAAATTTAGTGAGATGAGTCTTGCTTTAGTATACTTGTCAAAAGCAGAATTATTTTATCAAAATGTTGGGGGATTTTTATGTCTTCGGTGACCTTATTGGTTGTAAATATTCAGACCCCTAGTTAAAAAGTTGACAATCAACCCAAATAAGTCTTGTAACTTAATGATACGAAGAGCTACTATCTAATCCATGCAACTAAGTAATGATGATTTAAGCCAACTTGATGAAGAAGACCTTCTCAATTTACCTGAAGAGGTACTCAGGTTTCTATCTGTTCATTTACTGAATGATTTGAAAGAAGCGCGAGAACGGTTAAATCAGAACTCCCACAATAGCTCCCGCCCTCCAAGCAGTGAAGCCCCATGGGAAAAAGAATCACAGCACAGTGATACTAACGATCATTCTGAAGAAGCCGAAGAAACCAACAAATCAGATAAAAAGGAATTACCGCCTGTTGAGAAGCCAGATAAAGAAACAAAAGAGTCTCGACAAGATGAAGCGGGAGAGCCACGAAAACCTGGTAAGCAACTAGGGGCCGAAGGCTTTGGTCGAACACAAAAGATTGCTGTCACGCATTATCAAGACCATTTTCCTCAACGATGTAACTGCTGCCAGCAGCCCTTAAATGCAACGATCAAAAAAGCGTATACAGCGTTTGAAACCATTGATATCGAATGGGCTAACGAGAAAGCGCCAGGCCTAAGACTGACAAATACCAAGCACACCTATTATGAAATCAGCTGTCACTGTGGACAGGTCAACATAAAAAAACCGCATCGCTCTAATTCCCATGACACCTTGGAAAAAATCAACTGTAGTCAATGGAGACTTGTAGGACCAGGGCTTGCATCACTCATTGTCTGTCTTACCTACCGCATGCGTCTATCTAGAGAACGCGTACAAGAATTTTTATCTGATTGGTTAGGATTACAACTCAGCGTGGGCACCATTCATAACACATTACATGAAAGTGGCTCAGCAGCCATGCCCATAGAAGACGAATTAGTTAAAGAAATCGTAGCAAGTCAACAGCTTCATGTTGATGAAACCTCATGGATGGAGCTTACTACTTTCTTGTGGTTATGGGTTTTCAGTACAGACACCGTCACCGCCTTCTGGATTTCAAGCAGATCATCAGAATTGATTGAAAACATCTTAGGTCAAGCCTATTGTGGCTGGCTAATGAGTGATGGTTATCAAGTTTATAGAAAATATCTTAACCGAGTACGGTGTTGGGCACATTTAATACGCAAAGCAGAAGGATTACAAGAGAGTTTAAACAAAGATTCCCAGCTATTTGGCGAAAAAACACTCCATTTAATGGGCATGCTCATGACAGCTATTCGTGAAGCACGGACACATCCTCCAAATATAGCGCTAACACAAATGTATCAACTGCAATTGATAAGCTATCATCAGTTGTGTGAAGCAATGAAACAATCAACACACAAAAAGACCAAGGCGCTAGCAACAGAAATGCTCAATGATTGGGAAGCAATCTTTCGAGTATTAGAACACCCTCATTTGCCCTTAACGAATAATGAAGCAGAGAGAGCACTCAGACATTGGGTTATATTAAGGCGAATCAGCTATGGAACAAGAACAGAAGAAGGTTCATGTGTTTTTGCTATTTTGATTAGTGTTATCGAAACCTGTCGCAAAAGGCAACAATCGCCATGGGTTTATTTAGCTGCCGTTATTAACAATCGACGGATGGGTATTGCAGTTCCTAAGCTCCCAATTGTTAAGGGGTCTGAATAAGTACAGCTCCTTGTATAAAACTTGGGGTCTTATAATGACAAGCGAAAAAAAACCAACCATTAAAAAAAGTCTATCTAATATTAGAAAGGCAATGGCAGATATAGAGAAAGCTTCACCAATAATAGTGGGGGAGTTTCGTTACCTACTTGAAAACAGTGCTCACAAAGAACTTGGGTGTAAAGAAACTCAACTCGTTGACCAAGTGGAATGCGATGCTAAATCAAAGTCAACTTTATATAGAATATTAACGCAAGCGCGTATAGAACATGTCATGGGTGTTGAAGCCAATACATTACGTGAGAGTTGGGCAAGAAAAATTCAAAAGGCAGTAAATAAGTTGGATCTTGATAGTAATATGCAGAAACAATACTATAAAAAGATCTGGCTCATAGCTACTAAAAAAGCTGGCAATCAAGCAGGGGTTGATGTAAACCATATTCAAGATGCTATTGAGTATGCAACAGTTCTCGTGAATAAAAAAAATAAGGAGGAGGTGGAGGAGGAGTTAGAGAAAGAACCAACTCAACCTGACGACTCTCAAAAAACAGAGCGACAAGTCAATAAAGAATCTGTACTTGGATTATTTGAGGAGATTAAACACTCTGACCATAGAAAGAAAATCAAAACAATAAAAAGCATTCTCTCTGGTAATGATGACATGCAGAAAATAATTCAAAAACTGGCTACATTGCCTGAGAATGAGCGTATAGACCTGATTGCTCTTATTGAATCTGATAGAAAACTAATGGAGGCATTCAAGAAGTAAACCTTACTAAACCATGCCATGGCTTGTTATCGTTACCAGGCCATGGCTATTAATACAATCGCATGAGGGGAAGCTCTTGTTAGCTCACTTCTAGTTGTTCGATATTCGCCACTGGCGAAAATATATCATCCGGCTTACTAATATCAACGTGGCCAAATAATTCATTGAGTTAATCAGTAATAAATATAACGATCTTATTTGAAGGGGATTTTATTTGTTACTGTCTAACCACTAATAGACTTTCGATCATGAATGAAGACATAATTAAAACCAACTTTAAAGATAGGCCTTTTTATTTTACAAGCTTACCTTTACCTATAAACTCAGTTGAACAGGCGGAAGCTGCTATTACGTCCATTGCTAATAGCTCCGCTTCACTCAGACGGTCTCTGGAATACCTTCACCAAACCAAAGCATACACAGAACTTGGTCAAAGTAAAAGCTGGGGGAGCTTTCTAAAGCAAAGCATACCTGATCTATCAATCAGGCAAGCCAACCAATTGCTCAAACTTAATGCTATTGAAAAGCAACTTGGTTTGGGGAAACCAATTGGTATCGTACCTATTGAAGCATTGAAAATGTTAGAGAAACTAAATGAAGCAGATAGAGCTGATGTATGGGTATGCGCAAACCAAAAATTAATCAGTGGTGGTTCCATTCTCTACACATTAGAGCAGGAAATTACAGATAGAAAGCCAATAGGCAGCTAATTTGCTTAAGTCCCATCAAGAACATCATCTTTCTCTAATAAGGGGTGTATCTATTCATAATTTACATTTAACAGAGTTACTTTTAGCACATATTCCAACTAAGAATCAGCTAATAACTGTTAGATACACCCCAATCCATGTTCAGACACCGCTATAGCCAGAGTAGAGTGCTGTAGATAGCGGCATGAACAACCAATCAAACGATATACACCCTTTAAGGAGGCTATTATGTATAGCAACAAGCTACCACCCGAAACAGAGAATGTTTCAATAGATATGATAAACCTCAATCTAAATGTACCAGAGAGCATGAGGCTGGCTATCATAAGCAAAATGTATGATTATGCAGCAAAGCATGAGGCACAACCTTTTCGTAAGATGGGATGCCAATATGTAGTAAATCTGCTGTATAAGCCAGAGTACAAAAACAAACGACTACTCTTTTGTATCAATAGCAACAATCCTAACCGACCATTCGTACAGATGGCCTTTAACCCCAGTGGACTAACAACATCAGACCTACAATTACTTGTTAACAATATAAAGATCTTACTCGGTGACATTCTGTTTAATAAATTATATTCTGAAGGTAACGTTAGCCGTTTAGATATAGCTTTTGATATAAAAAATATTATCTTCGAAGACTTACTCTTTAACCGTAAATTGCAGCGCACATGTGGTTATTACAAATCCAATATGAATGGCACTTTAGGATCAGTTAAGCTAGGCAGTGATACCAGTAAACTTCAACTACGGATATACAGTAAAACTAAAAAGGACATTGCTAAAAAGATCAACACACCGCCTTATCCTGTAACAAGAATAGAGGCGGTAGTCAGTGTTAATCAAAAGCTGGCTAATATCAAAACTATAAAGAACCCGTTTAAAGGATTGGGTGTTTATAAGCAGTCACACCTGTATGCTGATAAAAGGCTTCCTGTTTGTATTGGTGCAGCAATCTTCCTTCATGGACTAACACCGTTATTACAACAAATGGAAGGACATGAACGACAAGCACTGGAACAGTTGTTAACAGACCATAAAATAGAAATGCCTCCTGCTGAAGAAGTGTTTGGGCTATGGCAAAAGGAGTGTGATTCTTTTCTGGAACTCTTTCGCCCACCTTTATCTAAAGTGCGATCTTTTTCTGATCTGTCACCACGTAAGATAGCCGCAGAAGATGTTGATGAGTATCTATATTACTTTCATGCGGAACAGCTTAGTGGTCGGCTGAATGGAAATTGGATTGACTATGTGGAACCTTATACAGCGAACAAAATAGCAGCCTAGTCTTATTAATGGAGTGGTAGCCTGAACTTACTTCGATATAGCAAAAGTGGGTTCAGGTGTTTGCTAGTACCACTTAGCTAACTGCAATAAAGAAACCTGCCTGTATCTGTTCCAATGTTAATATTGCAGTTAGCCATCACATTAAAAACTCTGGTTTTCTATGCGTCTGTAGGTGGTTTCTGTGCATCAGAACAGTGTTTCTATGCGTAGATTCGACTGTGCTTTGCTCTTGTGTACATCTACTGCTAAATGTGCATATATTCGCCACTGGCGAAAAATCAATAAAAATGGCTACTGGTGTCAGTCACCACTTTCGTATTAGCCTATCTCTCTTCCTTCCAATTACTATTTGACTTACCAAGTTAATAAATTTACATTGTCATTAACTGTCTTACAAAGTAATTGGATAACCTTATGGCGACTTCACAATTCTCACTGCGCTTACCTGAAGAGCTCAAACATAGCTTGTCAGAAATGAGTAAGCTTGCTCACCGTTCTCAATCACAAATTGCTGTTCGTGCGATTACAGAATATGTGGAAAGGAACGAGTGGAAGATGAAAGCACTGCAGAACGCCAAGCAAGAAGCTGATAAGGGTGTCTTTGTTTCGCATGAATCAATTGATACTTGGTTAGACTCATGGGGAACAGATAATGAATTGCCTGCACCCGAAGCTGATATTTTTCTAAATAAACAATGAGAGTTCTTTTACTTCCGTTTGCTAAAGAAGATTTAAAAGAAATCAAAGCCTACCTTGATGAAAGAAGTCCGCAAGCATCAAAAAGTGTGGCGGTAAGAATTAAAGCAGCGCTACGATTGTTAAGTGAACAACCTTACCTGGGAAGCGTGAAAGAAGACGAAGATGTTCTTGAATGGCATATACCAGGACTTCCGTATACCTTACCCTATCGGATTGTTAATAATGAAATACAAATTCTTCGGGTCTTTCATGAGTCGCAAAACAAACCCAGTCAATGGGAAACTGGCTCAACACAATAACTCTTCTACACTATAGTTTGATAAAGAAGCTTTACCACCTTATACGGAACAACAGCAACAAGGACAATAATGGCAACTGACAAAAATTTTGAAGCAACACTGTTTAACACGGCGGATAAACTCAGAAAAAACATAGATGCAGCTGAGTATAAAAATGTGGTGCTGGGGTTAATCTTCCTTAAATACATT
>ENA-OSET01002584-OSET01002584.1-sediment-metagenome-genome-assembly--contig:-NODE-2584-length-17307-cov-3.949739_pt1 | contig 17307 bp, 15 predicted proteins | sample MGYA00237882_ERZ534229 | MGnify/ENA primary metagenome ERZ534229 (study PRJEB26408, sample SAMN06266212) | sediment metagenome | isolation source: Hudson Canyon methane seep mesocosm | place... | reverse complement strand
CCTTCAGCCTCGATTTGATGCACTACTTTATGAGATCCTGGAACTAACCAAGCAGTAACATTATCCGCTTTTTTTCGTCCTTCTATAATCGAACAAAATGCTCTAAAATCTTCAATTCTACCATTTGTGCAAGAACCTAAAAACACAAAGTCTATTTCTTTACCAATCATGGAATCTCCCTCATTAAAAGACATGTAACCCAATGATTTTTTATAAGTTTCTACTCCCCCATCTACATTTGCTGCAATAGGTATAGATTTCGTAACTCCAATTCCCATTCCTGGGTTTGTACCATAAGTAATCATTGGTTCAATATCTGCTGCATCGTAATTAAACTCTACATCAAATTTTGCTCCTTCCTCCGTGTAAAGCGTTTCCCAATAGGTCATTGCTTTATCCCAATCTTCTCCTTTTGGAGTTTGAGATCGTCCTTTTATATATTCATAAGTTTTATTATCTGGAGCAATCATTCCACCTCTTGCTCCCATTTCTATAGATAAATTACAAACGGTCATTCGTCCCTCCATTGTCATATCTGCAAAAACATCACCTGCATACTCTACAAAATATCCAGTTGCCCCAGAAGTAGTTTGTTGTGCTATGATATATAAAGCAACATCTTTAGGAGTAACCCCTAAGCCTAGACTTCCATTTACGTTGATACGCATTTTCTTTGGTTTTGGCTGCATAATACATTGAGTTGACAAAACCATTTCTACTTCAGAAGTACCAATACCAAAAGCAATAGCTCCAAAAGCTCCGTGGGTTGATGTGTGAGAATCTCCACAAACGATAGTTGCACCTGGAAGTGTTATTCCATTTTCTGGACCGACAACGTGCACTATTCCATTATTTTTATCACCTAAACCCCAATGTGAGATTCCGTATTTAGCAGCATTGCTTTCTAATGCGTTTAATTGATTGGCAGATAAGGGATCTGCTACTGGTAAATGTTGATTTATAGTTGGTGTATTATGGTCTGCAGTTGCGAATGTGCGCTCAGGATATATTACATTATTTCCTCTACTTTCTAACCCTAAAAAAGCTACTGGACTTGTAACTTCATGAATAAAATGACGGTCTATAAAAAACACATCAGGTCCGTCTTTTACAGAACGTACCACATGAGAATCCCAAACTTTGTCAAATAATGTTTTTGCCATTTTTCTTACTTTTTTTGATGTTTTTAAATATCACCTATCAAAAGTAAACCTTATTTAAATTTCTTAATGATTTGAAAAGTTTCAATAATGATTCCTAATCGTTAATTTTACACCTAATCATTTACATATAAACACTTTAACCTAATTTAAAATACGATGTCTATTGATTTTAATGAATATTAAATTAATTGTTAAGAGATAAATTCGATTTCTTTTTGAAATCAAAATGCATTAATTTAAGAATTTATTGACTAAGAAATAGTTATCTTAAGAACTCCAAAACTCCCGTTTTTTGTTCAATTTTTCCTCTTCTTTAATATAATCTTGAGCTTCTTTAGGTGAGAGTACTTTTAAGAATGAAGGATGTTGCTCAATAGCATATTCAATTTTGGTAACAATGTTTTCAATTTCTTCATTTTCATAATCAATTTCCAAAGGCTCTTTTATAACCATTGATTGTAACACATTTTTCCTTTTAATTCCCAAACCTTTTTTATCAAAAGAACGTCTAAAACCATCAATAACTATGGGAACTACAGTTGGCTTATAGGTTTTTATTATATGTGCTGTGCCTCTTCTTATTGGTTTAAATGGGGTTGTAGTGCCTTGAGGAAAAGTAATAACCCATCCATCATCTATAGCTTTACCAATATTAGAAATATCAGAATTTTTTACTTGTCTATTCACATTTTTTCCTGCGCTTCTCCATGTTCTATCAATAGAAACAGAACCTGCATATGCAAATAACTTTGGTAAAAATCCAGCACGCATTGTTTCGCCTGCTGCAACAAAATATATATTCAATTTTGGATTCCAAATATATCCTACATTCCTAATATTATCGTCTCTACCACTAAGTGCCGCATTAAATACATGAAACATAGCTGCTACATCTGCAAAATAAGTCTGGTGATTTGAAATAAATAAAACATTTTTTTCAGGTAAGTTTCTAAGAATCTCAGAACCTTCAATTTGTAAACTATTAAATTTACGATAACGCCCATGTGAAATTACACCAAAGATGCGTATAATCCATTTTTTAATAAAAAGGTAATGGTTAAAAACATTTCTTTTAAATAAGGGCATTTACTCTATTTTTTATTTTGGTTAACAAACAAAACTACAAAAGAATTAGGGATTTTACTGTAACAAGAGTTCTTTAATTTCTGAAAGCATCATTCCTGTTGCTCCCCAAATAATATGGTTGTCAATCTTAAAACACGGAACATCTGTATTTTTCATGTAAGATGTGGTTAAATTAACTACCGTTAAATTATCATCATTTAATAAATCATTCACAGTAATTTCTATAATTTTTGCTACCTCATGATTGGGTTTTAGATTAGGTCTTTTATTTAAAAAACCAATAAAAGGAGTTACTAAAAAATTACTTGGAGGTATATAAACATCTGTAAGTTCTTTAACTATTTTTACAATTGATGGCAAAACGCCAACCTCTTCAAAAGCTTCTCTTAATGCAGTTGCTTCTAAATTTTTGTCATTTTTTTCAATTTTACCTCCTGGAAAACTTATTTGAGCTGAGTGAGTGCCATTATAACTTGCTCTTTGGGTTAAAAGTAATACCATTTCATTATTTTCATTTGGATAAAATAATGCCAGAACTGAAGCTTTTCTTGGATTGTTAGCTTTGATTATATCTTTGTTATATTTTAATCGAAGTTTAGGAGCCATTTTAAATTGAGCATTTATGCCACCTAATGCCGCAATTTTATAATCATCTATTTTACTAATAAAATGTTTAAAATTCATTTTGAATTATTACTTTCATCAAACTTATCAATTTCTTATTAAAGTTTATATTTTTAAGCAATAATTTTGGAAAAACATTTATTATGACAAAAAAACATATGAAATTAATTTTCAGTATTATTTTAGATGCTGTTGGATTTTTTACAATTATTCCTTTAGATTTTGTTTGGGCGCCAATTTCAGGTTACTTAATGACGAGAATGTATAAAGGATCTAAGGGTAAAATAGCAGGTGTTATTAGTTTTATTGAAGAAATCATTCCCTTTTCAAATATTCTACCAACATTTACATTAATGTGGATTTATACTTATTTGATTCAAAAAGAAAAAGATATTTCTGAAGAAAAAGATATTACTAAAAATATTTAGTTTTCTTCTTTAAAGAGAAATCCTAAACCTAATCTTCTTAAAAATTTTTTCTCAAACGCCCAAAAGAATTTAAACTGACCAAAAATCCAACCTACTATAGGTAATGTTAATTGATAAATAGGGAAAATCAAAATAATTCTCAAAGGATAATATAACCAAGGAGATAATACCTCTGGGGATAATCCAAAAAAAGCGGTAACTGGTTTTGCCACCCAAGCAGCAAAAGATCCGTTAATTGCAAACACAATAAAAATAACCAAAATTGCCCAGTTACTTTCTATGCCCCAACGTGCTTTTAGTTTTTCCATTGTTCTAATTATTCTGTTATTTTTGTTTTTCTAAACATTAACCAAATCCCTAACAAAATTAAAGGTATGCTTAAAACTTGACCTGTATTTAAAGGACTAAAAATCCATTCTTCTCCCCTTTGCTGAACTTGGGGCTCTTTTAAAAATTCTATAAAGAATCGTAAAGACCAAAGTACGACAGTAAATAAACCAAAAAGGAAGCCAATTTGTTTCTTTTTATCTGTTTTCCAATATAAATACCACATTGCAAAAAAAAGTATTAGATAACTGAATGCTTCATAAAGTTGTGTTGGGTGTCTAGCTGTGGTTTCTCCTGCTGATTTAAAAATAACTCCAAAATTAGAACCTGTTTCTTTACCATAAATTTCAGAATTAAAAAAATTACCCATTCTAATAAAAAAACCAGCTAAAGCAACCATAATTCCCAATCTATCTAAGATAAATAGCCAAGGTTTTTTTAAATGTTTTTTCGCATAAAAGTACATCGCTATTGGAATTGCAATTGCTGCTCCATGACTTGCAAAACCAGTAAAACCTGTAAACTTCCATCCATCAATTAAACCAAATAAAGAATCATTAGCACTTTCTTTTATTGGTAAAAATATTTCTAATAAATGATTTTGATAGTAAGACCAGCTGTAGAAAAACACATCTCCTAAGCGCATACCAATGAGCATTGATATAAAAACGTACATAAAAATAGTATCTAATTTTTCTAACGGAATTTTATCTTCTATGTATATTTTTTTCATTAGATGTAAACCCAATAAAAAAGCTGCTACAAACATTAAGCTGTACCAACGAACTACAAAAAACCCTAAATCAATTCCTAATGATGGATCCCACTCTACTGCTAAAAAATTCATTTTTTAATCTTCTTTATGTATTTGCGAATGTAATAAAGCAATCTGAATTTAAAACATTTTAATTCACTATTCTTAAAAACATATTGTACTACTTTTTCTTTTCAGGAACTGGATCATAACCACTTCCTCCCCAAGGATGACAACTAAATATTCTTTTTAAAGCCAACCAGCCTCCTGAAAATAAACCATGTTTTTGTAAAGCTTCTATAGTGTAATGAGAACAAGTTGGGTTGTATCTACAAGTTGCTGGTGTAAAAGGTGATATTGCAACTTGATAAAAACGTACAAGTAAAATAAACGGATATGATAATATTTTCTTCAAACCTAGTTAATTGAAAAAGTTGTGCCTTCTTTGCCATCTTTTAGTTGAATCCCAATTTCAACTAACTCGTCTCTAATTTGATCAGATAATGCCCAATCTTTATTTTCTCTTGCTTCCTTTCTTAACTTTATTAACAACTCTACTACTCCATTTATTTTTTCTGAGTTGTTTTGAGCTGCTTCATTCATCAACCCTAAAACATCAAATACAAAGCTATTCATTGTTGTTTTTAAAGTTTCTAAATCTTCTGAAGTTAAAGATGCTTTGCCTTCTTTTATTTGATTAATTACTTTAACACCTTCAAACAAATGTGCTATTAAAATAGGCGTGTTAAAATCATCATTCATAGCATTATAACATTTCTGTTTCCACTCTTTCACATCAAATGTAGATGAATTTCCAAAGCTAACTGATTTTAGAGAATTTATGGCTTCCATAAGTTTATAGAATCCTTTTTCACTGGCTAATAACCCTGCATCTGTTAAATCTAAAACACTTCTATAAGATGATTGTGCCATAAAGAAACGAATAACACTTGGTGAATATGCTTTACTCATTTTATCATTATCTCCCGATAATAATTCATTTGGATTAATAATATTACCTGTAGATTTAGCCATTCTTTGACCATTCATTTCTAACATATTGGTATGTATCCAATAATTTACAGGAGCTATGCCTCTAGCCGCAATATTTTGAGCAATTTCACTTTCGTGATGAGGAAATTTTAAGTCAATTCCTCCTCCATGAATATCAAACTGTTCTCCTAAATATTTTGTACTCATTGCTGTACACTCAATGTGCCAACCAGGAAATCCTACTCCCCAAGGAGAAGGCCATTTCATAATATGTTTAGCATCTGCATTTTTCCATAAAGCAAAATCCTGAGGATTTTTTTTATCACTTTGTCCTTGTAATTCTCTTGTATTATTTATTAAATCTTCTAATTTTCTTTTACTTAAAATACCATATTCATTGGTTTCATTATATTTATGGACATCAAAATAAACAGAGCCATTAACTTCATATGCAAAACCATTTTCAATAATCATTTTAATGATTTCTATTTGTTCAATAAGATGACCTGTTGCAGTGGGCTCAATACTTGGTGGAAGAAAATTTAGATTGTTTAATACGTTATGAAAATCAACTGTATAGCGCTGAACCACTTCCATAGGCTCTATTTGTTCTAAACGTGCTTTTTTAGCTATTTTATCTTCACCTTCATCAGCATCATTTTCTAAGTGCCCAGCATCTGTGATGTTACGAACATAGCGTACTTTATAATCTAAATGTTTTAAGTATCTAAAAATAACATCAAAAGACATAAAAGTTCTAACGTTTCCTAAATGTACATTGCTATACACAGTTGGGCCACAGACGTACATACCTACATGACCGTTATTTATAGGGTTAAATATTTCTTTTTGTCCTGATAAGGAATTGTATATTTTAAGTTGATTTTCTTTGTAGCGTTCCATTAAATAAGTGACTATTAAAAAGGGATAAAGATAGGCACTTTAAGAAGAATAACGAAATGGAATTTGTTAGAAGTTTTCTTTATTTTATTATTATATTACTGTATTCCCCATTAATTGTAACCAAATTATTTGACTTTTTATTTTCTTTAGAAAATTTAGATCTTTCATTATTGAGTTTTACCCGATTTACATTGTAATCAAACTTAGAAGGAATTTTCCCGAATATTAATGTTGCATTGGATTGACTCAAATTTAAGACAAAATCTCCAAAATTTGGATTGAAACTTTTTATAAACAATTCACCAAACTGATCACTTAAGCTTACATTTTCATTAATCTTCAAGATTTTTACATCAGATGAATTGTAAGACATTTTTGTATTTGTAACAGATGCTATATTAGCATCTGTTACATTATTTAAAAATAAAGTACATGTATTTAGATTGTTGATTGATACTGGTGAATAATTAATAACTAACTCACCTCCATTTAAATTTTCTGCATCAAAAGAACCATAATTTACCTTCCCAAATGCTACAGTATTTGGTAACTTTACTTTACAATGACGTGTATTTAAATTGAAGGTTGCCCCTTTTGGAACTTTAATTTCTATGCGTTTTTTTACTTTTACTTTTTTACCATTTATTTTTAACTCATTTGAGTTTGATAAATAGTAAAAATCTAATTTATTTAAAGTTTTTTTTGCTTTAGTTAACTTTTCTTTAAGCTCTTCTTTATCTATTTTTTGAACTTTAATTTTTGCATCTTTTAATGCTTTTTTAATTTTAATCTGAGACTTTGCAAACTGAATTCTCATTTTCTTTTTATCAAACTTCAATTTTTCTTTTAACTCTTCATATTCTTTAGTCTTTTTGAATAATTCCCATTCTTTTTTAGAGTTTATTTTGATATCATGTTTATCATCTTTCCAATGAAATTGATATCTACCATCTTTCTCAACCATTTCATCTAAATCTTGAAGATCTTTTAGAAAATCAAAGTCTAAATCTAGGTCTAAATCTGGCATTACAATATCCTCTATTCCTGATAAATCAATTTTTGAAACATCAAAATCAAAGTCCATATTATCAAAAAAAACAAAATCATTTTCAAGTTTAAAACTATTACTAACTTTTGATTTAATTTCCACTTTACGCTTATTACCTAATGCCTCAAATTCCCAATTTTCAAAATACTTTTCAGCAATGTCTTTATCAACTCCTTCAACTTCAATTATTGCATTTACCTGAACTTCATTTTTATTCCAAGTAGTAACATTAACATCTGTATGAGAAGCATTTATATGAATTTCTACATCTTTATTGGTCTTAAAATTCTCTGAGAATTTCTTTTTAAAATTTTGCGCAACTGTTGCTTCCATAAAACCGAAAGCAATAAAAATTATGAGGTATTTATATGACTTGTATTTCATTATTATTTGTATTTAAATTTTTAAGTTGTTTTAATTGTTTTTTCAAACGTTGTAACAGCTGTAAGCGCAATTGTAAATTACGTATCAATGCATCTATAGTAGAACCATTAACCCCTTTTGTATTGAGCTCTTTAGTTAATGATTTGTATTCTTTGGTTAATTCTGCTATTTTTAAAAGATATCCATCTACAATATCTTTATTATCTTCTGACAGGTCTAAACGACTAATTTCTAAATTTATACTTTTTGTATAGAAGGTTTCTATGGTTTGAAGATCTGGAGAAATATTACCTAAAGTAATTTCTTTTTTAACTGAACTTATTTTGGTTTCTTTTATATTGTTAAAATTACTTGATGGATAAAACTGAATTCCTAAACCAATTACTAATAAAATTGAAGCTGCAATAGATAACCATTTATAAACCCTCACTTTTGGTCTTACTCCATGTATTTCTTTTTGTAGCAAAGTTTCAAACTTATTTAAATGATTATTTGATAATTCTACATTATTAGGTTTATAATCTTTTAACAAATCTTTAATATCCATTTGCATAACTTTTATTCTTAAGTTGTTCTTTCAATATTTTTTTTCCTCTTAATAAGTGGGTTCTTGAAGTGTTTTCTGTAATATTTAATATTGTTGCAATTTCTTGATGATCGTAACCTTCCAACAAATAAAGAGATAAAACTAACCTATACTTTTCCTTTAACTGATTAATAATAAATACAATTTCATCTATAGAGCTTGTGCTTTCTATTTGCCAATCATTTTCATTTTCTATCTTAAAAACCTCTTCATTAAGTGCAATTAATTCTAACTTCTTCTTTTTAATTTCATCTATACTTTGATTAATTACAATTCTTTTTAACCAAGCGCCAAAAGCAACTTCATTGTTATATTTGTGTATATTTTTAAATCCTTTTATAAAAGCATCTTGCATTACATCTTCTGCAATAAATTTATCTTTTACATATCTTAAAGCCACTAAAAACATCGCCTTGCTATACAAATTATACAATTGCATCTGTGCTTTTGCACTATTGTTTTTACATTGGTCTATGATTGGTTGATGTAATTGCTTAATTGTTCTCATTAAAAACTTCTTACACTAAAGACGAAATATTTTTAACTATGTTGCAAAAATTATAAATTAATTATCTTTAAATTTACGTATTGAAATACAAAATGGATAAAAAACCCACTGCATTACAAGAAAAAAAAGGTGTTTCGCAACCAAAAACAACGAGCTCTTTTAGCGCTGAAATTATTAAAAAAAATAGAGCAAAAAAAAACTCTGTAGAAGAATTTATTTCTAAAATAATTACAGGAAATATTTCTTTTTTAAGTAGAGCAATCACACTGGTTGAGAGCACAAATGCAAAACACCAGGAAAAAGCTAACAAAATCTTAGAAGCTTGTTTACCCTATGCAAATAAGTCAATCAGAATAGGAATTACAGGTGTTCCAGGCGTTGGTAAAAGTACTTTTATTGAAGCTTTTGGAAAACATTTAACTGCTCAAGGAAAAAAAGTAGCGGTTTTAGCTATAGACCCAAGTAGCTCTGTAAACAAAGGGTCTATTCTAGGTGATAAAACAAGAATGGAGCAATTAGTTACTGATAAAAATGCATTTATAAGACCCTCACCTTCAGGAACTTCTTTAGGCGGTGTTGCTCAGAAAACTCGTGAAAGTATTATTCTTTGCGAAGCTGCTGGTTTTGATACCATTTTAGTTGAAACTGTTGGAGTTGGGCAATCTGAAACTTTAGTCCATTCTATGGTAGATTTCTTTTTACTTTTAAAATTGGCCGGCGCCGGTGATGAGTTACAAGGTATAAAGCGTGGAATTATAGAAATGGCTGATGCAATTGTAATTAACAAAGCGGATGGAGAAAACAAAAAAAATGCAAAAATTGCAAAGGTTGAATTTAATAGAGCACTTCATTTATATCCTTTAAAAGAAAGTAATTGGCAGCCAAAAGTTTTAACTGCAAGTGCATTGAGAAATATTGGAATTGATAAAATATACGAAATGATACTTCAATATTTTAGTCTTACAAAGAGTAACCAATATTTTAATAAAAAAAGAAACGAACAAAACAAATTTTGGTTACTATCTACAATTGAGCAACAATTGAAAACAAATTTCTTTAATAGACCCAATTTAAAAACAGCCTTAGAAAAGGAGATTTCTAATTTAGAGAAAGGAGAAACTACCCCTTTTAATGCAGCAAAACGTTTGCTAAATTTATAACATGCTTATACTGATTACCATTAAATATAATTAATTTTATAAAATGAAAAAAATATTTTTTATAGTGTTCTTTATGCTATACTTTTCACAATTTTTCTCTCAAGAAAAAATGCAATCAAAAGAAACGTACAGTTTTAAAAAAGGAGATTTTAACGGAATTGGAAAGTGGTTTTTAGGTCGTGAAATTGCTTATGTCATGGGTTATGAAGGTATTAATTGGTTAGAACGTTCTACTCGTGAAAAAGAAGAAAACACTTCTAAACTTATAAAAAACATGAAAATTAAGCAGACTGATATTATTGCAGATATTGGGGCTGGTTCTGGTTATCATGTCTTTAAAATGGCTGAATTAGCAAAGAAAGGGAAAATATATGCTGTAGATATTCAACCTGAAATGTTACTCGCTATAGAATTCAATAAAAAATATGAAGAACATAAAAATATCGAGTTAATTTTAGGTGATGAAAAAACTACAAATTTACCTGAAAATAAATTTGATAAAATTTTGATGGTAGATGTATACCATGAATTTAACTATCCAAAGGAAATCTTGGAATGTGTAAAAAAAGCATTAAAAAAAAATGGACAATTATTTTTGATTGAGTATCGTTTGGAAGATGAATCAATTCCTATAAAAAAAATACATAAAATGAGTGAGAAACAAGCGGTTAAAGAATTAGCTACTGTAGGTTTTATACTTAAAGAAAATATAAAAAATTTACCCATTCAACATTGTATGATTTTTACAAAAGAATAATTCACAAAATGATAAAAAAGAAAAATTACTTACATAATAATTTTGAGGTTTTATAGATATTAAACCACTGATAAAAACATAAAAATCTCAGAAGACATTAAACCAAATAAATTAAATATAAGACACCTAACTTATATTACTCCATATTTTAGATGATTTGCTCATTTTAACAAAAGCTTGGCTTATTGGTACATTTTCAACTTTTGAAAGATTTGGATCTTCTTGTAAAACTTCAATGGCTGTATTCCTGGCATTCACCAATATTTGAGAATCTTTAACAACATCAGCAATTTTAAGATTTAAAACTCCACTTTGTTGCGTTCCCATGATATTACCCGGTCCACGTAATTTTAAATCCACTTCAGCAATTTTAAAACCATCTGTAGTTTCAACCATTGTTTTCAGTCTTGTTTTAGCTTCAGCAGATAATTTAAAACTCGATAATAAAATACAATAACTTTGGTCTGCTCCTCTACCAACTCTTCCTCTTAATTGGTGCAATTGAGAAAGACCAAAACGCTCAGAACTTTCAATAACCATAACGCTTGCATTAGGCACATTTACGCCAACTTCAATTACAGTTGTAGCTACCATAATTTGAGTTTCTCCTTTTACAAAGCGCTGCATTTCAAACTCTTTATCTGCAGGCTTCATCTTTCCATGAACAATACTAATTTGATAATTTGGAGATAAAAATTCACGCGAAATACTTTCGTAACCATCCATTAAATCTTTATAATCCATTGCTTCAGACTCCTGAATTAAGGGATAAACTACATAAATTTGTCTTCCTTGAGCGATTTGGTCTTTCATAAATTTAAAGACAGACAGTCTATTGCTATCAAATCTGTGCACAGTTTTTACCTGTTTTCTTCCTGGTGGTAATTCATCTATCACAGAAATATCTAAATCTCCATAAACTGACATTGCCAAAGTTCTTGGAATTGGCGTGGCTGTCATTACCAAAATATGAGGAGGAAGCTTGTTTTTAGACCAAAGTTTTGCTCTTTGTTTTACTCCAAACCTATGTTGCTCATCAATAATTGCTATTCCTAAATTTTTGAATTTTACTTTATCTTCTAATAAAGCGTGCGTACCAATCAAAATATGTAAAGAGCCATCTTCTAAACCTTCGTGAATTTCTCTACGTTTTTTAGTTTTTACAGAACCTGTTAAAATAGCTACTTTTATATTTAATCCATCCACTAATTCTGAAACAGAAACAAAATGTTGATTTGCTAAAATTTCTGTAGGAGCCATAATTGTAGCTTGAAAGTTATTATCTAAGGCTAATAACATCGTTAATAAAGCTACAATAGTTTTTCCAGAGCCCACATCACCTTGTAATAAACGATTCATATGCGCACCAGAAGCAACATCTTTTCTAACTTCTTTGAGAACTCTTTTTTGTGCGTTTGTAAGATCAAAAGGTAATTTATCTTTATAAAAATCATTAAATAATGCTCCTACTTTTTCAAAAACAAATCCCTTAATTTTCGTTTTGTTGATAAGCTTTTTTCTTACTAATTGTAATTGAATAAAGAATAATTCTTCAAACTTTAATCGATATTCTGCTTTGGTTAAATTTTCTTGATTTTTTGGAAAGTGTATATTTAGCAATGCATCTCGTTTATGCATTAACTTAAAGTCATCAATAATTTTTAGTGATAAATTCTCTTGAATTCCATCATAAAATTGTTGTAGTAAATTCTGAATATAAGTTCTTATCAATTTATTAGAAACACCAACGTTTGTCAATTTTTCGGTAGATGGATAAACTGGTTGCATTTTAGTTTGCAACTTTTTTTCATATGCTGTTGCCAATTCTAATTCTGGGTGTGGCATACTAAAACTACCATTATAATAATTCAGTTTTCCATAAGCTACATAAGGTTCATTAATTTTTAAGGAATCTTTAATCCATTTTTGCCCTTTAAACCATACTAATTCAACTGTACCAGAACTATCTTGTAACTTAGCTACTAAACGACTTCCTCTTTTTTGAGCAACAGACTTAATACTTGTAATTTTTCCAACAATTTGTACTTCAGAAGAATTCGGTTTTAAGTCTTTAATTTTATAAAATTGAGTTTTATCAATATATCTAAATGGGAAAAAGTTTAATAAATCGTTGCATGTCTTTATCCCTAGTTCCGAAAACAAAAGTGCAGCTCTATTTGCACTAATTCCATTTATGTATGTAATCGGATAATTTAAATTCATTCTTCAATAGGTTCACTACGAAAATAAATAAATTTTTAAAACTCTTTCAAAAATCTAATCCTCTTATTCTTTTTTCAATAATTCAGGAAACTTACTTTTAAATCGATTTAATCTAGGGATAGAAACTGCCTTTACGTATCCCTGATTAGGGTTTCTTTTTTCAAAATCTTGATGATAATCCTCTGCCTTAAAAAATTTAGTATGCTTGGTTACTTCCGTAGCAATTTTACCATCATAAATATCTCTATTTAGCTGTTCAATTTTATTTAAAATAATCTGTTTTTCAGCATCTGAATTATAAAAAGCGATAGATCTATATTGCGTTCCATAATCAGGATGTTGGCCATTTTTAGTTGTTGGGTTGTGAGATCCAAAAAACACTGTAACTAAAGTTTCAAAACTCACTTTGTTAGGATTATAATACACAGCTACAGTTTCAGCATGCCCTGTTTTACCTGTTCCAATAGATTGATATGTTGGGTTTGGAGTTCTACCACCTGCATAACCAGAAACAGCTTCCTCAACCCCAATTACACTTTCAAAAATAGCTTCTACACACCAAAAACAACCACTCGCAAAATAAGCAACTTCTGTTTCTTGATTCGGTTTATAAATTGTTTTAGCTTTTTTATTTAAAGACGTTTTTTCATCTTCTTGCTTAGAGAATGCCAAACAAGATAATAAAGACATAGAAAAGAAAAAGATTAATACGTTTTTTGTAAATTTCATATTTAGTATTGGTTTTATAAAATTAAGTTTCTTATTAAAAAATTCTAATTAAATTTCAGCACAAAATTCAACAATTTCAATTTATTAAATTCTTGAATATTTTAACAGTCGCTAAATTACTAATGTTTTTACAGATGTTTACAACTTTAGCATTTTGTTAAGAATTGATGTTGTAGAAACCCAAATAGAACCTTACTTTTGTGAAGCAATTTAATAAAAAATGGAGCATTTTATAGTATCGGCGCGTAAATACAGACCTCAAAATTTTGAGGATGTTGTTGGACAACAAGCCATAACAAATACGCTAGAAAACGCTATAAAAAATAACCATTTAGCACAAGCTTTATTATTTACTGGTCCTAGAGGAGTAGGCAAAACATCGTGTGCAAGAATACTAGCAAAAAAAATCAATCAACAAGATTTAGAAATTACTGATGATGAAGATTTTGCTTTTAATATTTTTGAATTAGATGCAGCTTCCAATAATTCTGTAGATGATATTAGGAGTTTAACAGACCAAGTGCGTATTCCTCCTCAAACAGGGAAATATAAAGTATATATTATTGATGAAGTTCACATGCTTTCTCAGGCTGCTTTTAATGCATTTTTAAAAACGCTAGAAGAACCACCTGCTCACGCTATTTTTATTTTAGCCACTACAGAAAAACACAAAATTATTCCGACGATTTTATCTCGATGTCAAATTTTCGATTTTAAAAGAATAGGTGTTTTAGATGCCAAAAATTATCTGAAAGTAATTTGTAAAAGTGAAAATATTACTGCGGAAGACGATGCCTTGCATATTATAGCTCAAAAAGCCGATGGCGCAATGCGTGACGCACTATCTATTTTTGATAGAGTTGTAAGTTTTTCTGGTAAAAATTTGACAAGAGTAGCTGTTACAGAAAATCTAAATGTATTGGATTACGAAACGTATTTTAATATGACAGATTTATTATTGGGTAATAAAATTCCAGAAGTTTTAAATAGTTTCAATGTTATTTTAGGAAAAGGATTTGAAGGGCACCATTTTATCAATGGTTTAGCAAGTCATTTTAGAGACCTATTAGTGGCTAAAGATAAAATTACTATAGATTTATTAGAAGTTGGAGATACTACTAAAAAGAAGTATTTAGAACAAGCTGTTAAGGCTAGTATTCCTTTTTTGATGCAATCCATACAAAAAGCCAATGATTGTGATTTGAATTATAGAGCTAGTAAAAATCAGCGATTGCTGGTAGAATTAACCTTAATGCAGATTGCCTCTATCACTTTTGATGGAGAAAAAAAAAAGCCAGCTAACTACATAATTCCGGCAACATTCTTTCAAACTCTTGCTCCTGCAACAAAGCAAGTGCAAAAAAGAGTGGAGAATATATCTCAAACTAAGAAACCTGAAAAGGAAAGATTAGTAAATGCTAGAATGGAAAAACCCATTTTAAAATTTGCTAAAAAAAGAAACTCCTCGCTTACATTAAAAAGTATTCATCAAAAAAAAGAAGTAAAAAAAGCAGATTTTGAAGAAAATTTTGACAATCATCCAAAAGATGTTTTTACAGAACAACAATTGCAAGATTCCTGGAAAGAATATGTTACTTTATTAAATAATAAGGGAGAAAGAAGTATGGCCTCTATTGTGGGTACGGATTTACCAAAATTGCAAGAAACTTCTAAAATCTCATTCGTAGTTCCAAATAAATTAATGCAAGATCAATTTCAAAAAGGAAGACCTAAATTATTAAGTTTTTTAAGAGAAAAATTAAATAACTACGGAATAGAAATTTTGGTTACTTTAAATGAAACTATTGAAAAAAAGTTTGCGTATACACCCCAAGAAAAATTTAATAAACTAAAAGAAATGAATCCCCTTTTAGATAAATTAAGACAAACTTTTGAGTTAGATCTGTAACAATATATAAGATCTTCCTACCAATATAGTATCAATAATCAAATCAACATATAAACTAAAATATGAATTACTTTTTAGGAATTGCTTTTATTGCAATTATCTGGTTTTTGATCAGTACTCAAATCAAAAAAAAGAAATTAAAGAAATTCAAAGCTCAATTGTATCAAAATTGGGGTCAACCTAAAAAGAAAAAATATTTCAATTTTTTTGTAATTGACAAGTATTTTAAAAATAACACACAAAAAGAGGAAGCCTATCATATCATATCAGAAAAAAATAAAATAGATTTTGATATTGATGATGTTTTTAAATTTATAGATCATACTTCATCTAAAATTGGGCAACAATATTTATATTTTAAATTAAGAACTATTGGTTCTGTAAAAGAGTTATTAAAATTTGATGAACTCGTTACTATTTTTCAAAAAGATAAAACCTTAAGCATTAATTGTCAACTAGAACTTTCTAAATTAAACAATAACAATGCTTATTATCTAGAAACATTGATAAATGATAAACCATTAGAAAAACCAAAATATTTAGGTTTAATAAGAGCTCTAACCATTTTAGCAATTATTTCTTTACTATTACTTTTTTACCATCCATCTTTCGGACTTTTATTGATACCCATACTGGCTATAAATATGGTTTTTCACTATAAGAACAAACATAGTGTAACATATTATTTAAATGGAGTTACACAACTATCAAAGGCATTAAAGGTTAGTGAAAGATTAATTTCACATAACACAATTAAAAATGAATTCAAGGAGATTTCCTTTATGAAAAAGATAAAATCTATCAAGATGAGCTCATGAGCAATGAGACTGACATGGTAAACTCAATGATTATTTCCTTATCCGTATTCGCCCTACTGTTTTTAATTAGCTGTTATTTATTTATTTGTTTAAAAATCACAGTGGACCAGAATGCGGGAATGACACAACGAATGGCTGCGGACTTAGAAGCTGGAAAATTAAATCAAGACTATTATTCGAATAGCAAAGATGAACTAGGTAATACGGTTGATGCGCTACAGTCGTCTTATTCGCAACTAAGAAACGTTGTCTCAAAAGTCCGAGACCACTCCGGAACCCTATCCCACTCTTCAAAAGTTCTACTCGATGTATCCGGAGAAGTTAATAAATTAGGGGAAGAACAAAAAAATCGTGTCGCTATTATTTCTACAGCAGCCACAGAATTAGCGGCAACTGCCCAAGAAGTATCTTCACATTGTGAGAGTGCAGCGACCAGAATGCATGAATCTCAACAACAAGCCTCTTTAGGTGCTAGCCACTCTCACTCATCGGCAGAAGTTATTCGTACCTTGGCCAATAATGTGCGTAATGCCGGAGATGAAATAGAACAGCTGGCGCAACAAGCCGCCTCGATTAGTACGGTCATCGATGTGATTAAAGCCATTGCCGAACAAACAAATTTATTGGCTCTGAACGCTGCCATTGAAGCCGCCCGTGCCGGTGAGCAAGGAAGAGGCTTTGCCGTAGTAGCCGACGAAGTTCGTACCTTGGCAACTCGAACTCAAGAGTCTACTAATGAAATCGAGAATACTATTTCAAGCTTACAACAGGTCGCTGAAAAAGCTGTTTTGGCCATGACTACGTCCTGTGAACAAGCCAATGAAAGCGAAGCCGAAGCAACTAAAACCGGAGAAGCTTTAAAGGGTATCGAAAACTCGATCAATCAAGTCAGCAGCTTAATTGAACA
>ENA-OSET01002583-OSET01002583.1-sediment-metagenome-genome-assembly--contig:-NODE-2583-length-17308-cov-22.147525_pt1 | contig 17308 bp, 13 predicted proteins | sample MGYA00237882_ERZ534229 | MGnify/ENA primary metagenome ERZ534229 (study PRJEB26408, sample SAMN06266212) | sediment metagenome | isolation source: Hudson Canyon methane seep mesocosm | place... | reverse complement strand
TGGCTTATACGTTTACCGAGAAAAAACGGATTCGTAAAGATTTTGGCAAACGCCCAAGTATCTTGAATGTTCCTAACTTGCTCGCTACGCAGGTAGATTCTTATCAAGAATTCTTACAAAAAGGCATTGCTGCTGACGAACGTATCGAGAAAGGTTTGCATGCTGCGTTTGATTCTGTTCTTCCAATTAAAAGCCATACCGGCAAAGCGGAATTACAATATGTTAGCTACCGACTAGGTACACCGTCATTCGAAGTTAAAGAATGTCAATTACGTGGTGTTACATATGCTGCTCCTCTTAGAGTTAAAATGCGTCTTGTCATCTATGATAAAGATGCACCTGCGAAATCAAAAGTCGTAAAAGATATTAAAGAGCAAGAAGTCTATATGGGTGAAATCCCATTAATGACTGAGAAAGGTAACTTTGTTATCAACGGTACTGAACGTGTTATCGTATCTCAGCTTCACCGCTCTCCTGGTGTGTTCTTCGGAAGTGATAAAGGAAAGTCTCACTCATCAGGTAAAATTTTATTTAATGCACGTGTAATTCCTTACCGTGGTTCATGGTTAGACTTTGAATTTGATCACAAAGACGGTGTCTTTGTTCGTATCGATCGTCGTCGTAAATTACCTGCTACTGTTTTATTACACGCTCTTGAATATACCAATGAACAAATTTTGGATCTCTTCTTTGATCACGATACGTTTACGCGTAAAGGTGATGGATTTGAATTAGCATTAGTACCAAAACGTCTTCGTGGCCAAAGTGTGCCATGCGACATCAAAAATGCTGATGGTAAAGTGCTTGTAGAAGCAGAGAGTCAAGTGACAGGCCGTCATATTCGCCAAATGGAAAAAGCAGGCGTAACAGCGCTTCAAGTTCCAGCAGAATATTTATTAGGTCGTGTACTGTCAAAAGATTTGATTGATACAGATAGTGGTGAATTATTACTCTCTGCGAATGATGAAATTACTGAAGAAGTGTTAGAGACTCTGACTCGTTTTGACATCAATGAGTTTGATGTCATTTACGCTAATGATGTTGATAAAGGTCTGTATATTTCAGACACTATTCGACTTGATGAAACAAAAAGTCCACTTGAAGCTAAAGTCGAAATCTATCGAATGATGCGTCCAGGTGAGCCACCGACAGAAGATTCTGCAAACAACTTATTCAAGAATTTATTCTTTGTAGAAGAGCGCTATGATTTATCAGGCGTTGGTAGAATGAAATTCAACCGTCGTCTGGGTCATGAAGAAGTCAAAGGTGACTCTGTTTTATCAAGCCAAGATATTTTAGACGTATTACTTGAACTGATTAACATCAGAAACGGTAATGGCGTTGTCGATGATATTGATCACTTAGGTAACCGTCGTGTACGTAGCGTAGGTGAAATGGCTGAAAACCAATTCCGTGTTGGTTTAGTTCGTGTTGAACGTGCTGTTCGTGAACGTTTAAGCATCGCCGAGTCTGAAGGCTTGATGCCGCAACAATTAATTAATGCAAAACCTGTTGCTGCTGCGATGAAAGAGTTTTTTGGTTCAAGCCAATTATCTCAGTTCATGGATCAAAATAATCCATTGTCAGAAGTAACGCATAAACGTCGTATTTCTGCTTTAGGCCCAGGTGGTTTAACACGTGAGCGTGCGGGTTTTGAAGTACGTGACGTACATCCAACACATTATGGTCGTGTTTGTCCGATTGAGACTCCTGAGGGACCAAACATCGGCTTGATCAACTCAATGGCTATCTATGCTCGTACTAATGAGTATGGTTTTATTGAGACTCCATACCGTAAAGTCGTTGATGGTGTAGCCACCGCTGATATTGAATATTTATCTGCGATTGAAGAGGGTGAGTTCAAAATTGCTCAGGCAACAATCAATACCGATGAACAGAATAAAATTCTAGACAATATGGTTCCATGTCGTTATAGAAATGAATTTTCTTTGATGCCAGCAGACCAAGTGCAATATATGGATGTGTCACCACGTCAAGTTGTATCAGTTGCGGCATCGTTAATCCCATTCCTAGAACATGATGATGCTAACCGTGCCTTAATGGGCTCAAACATGCAACGTCAAGCGGTTCCTACATTACGTGCTGAGAAGCCTATTGTCGGTACAGGTATGGAACGCGCTGTAGCAAAAGATTCAGGCGTAATGGTCATTGCTAAACGTGGTGGTATTGTCGACTCTGTTGATGCTAGCCGTGTTGTTATACGTGTTAATGATGAAGAAGCTGCTGATGCTGATTCTGGTGTAGATATCTATACTTTAATCAAATATGCACGTTCTAACCAAAGTACATGTATAAATCAGCGCCCACTGGTTAAGCCTGGTGATGTGGTTGTTAAAGGTGATGTGCTTGCTGATGGCCCTTCTACAGATAAGGGTGAGTTAGCACTAGGACAAAATATCTTAATCGCTTTCATGCCTTGGAATGGTTACAACTTTGAGGATTCAATTCTCGTATCTGAACGTGTGGTTCAAGAAGATCGTTTTACCACTATTCATATTCAGGAATTAAACTGTCTTGCTCGTGATACTAAGTTAGGCACAGAAGAAATCACTGGTGATATTCCTAATGTAAGTGAGGGCGCTCTATCTAAATTAGATGAGTCAGGTATCGTTTATGTTGGTGCTGAAGTTAAGCCTGGTGATATCTTGGTTGGTAAAGTGACTCCTAAAGGTGAAACACAGTTAACACCTGAAGAAAAACTACTCCGTGCCATTTTTGGTGAAAAAGCGGCAGATGTTAAAGATTCATCTTTACGTGTACCTACAAGCACATTTGGTACTGTTATTGATGTTCAAGTCTTTACTCGTGAAGGAGTTGATAAAGATGAACGTGCAATTGCTATCGAAAAAGATGAACTTGATAAAGTACGGGCTGATTTAAAAGATAAACACCGCATTATTGTTGATGATGTGTTCTCACGTTTAACAAGAGCTTTAAAAGGCAAGGTCGCTAAAAAAGCACCTGGCCTTGATAAAGATTCTAAAATTACAGAGAGTTACTTGTCTAAGCTTGACCATGCTAAATGGTTCGACATCCAAATGGATGACGATGCCTTAAATGCTCAATTAGAACAAGCTTCAGTTCATCTCACACAATATCGTCAAGATATGGATGATGCCTTTGAAATTAAGAAAGAGAAATTAATTTCAGGTCATGATTTAGCGGCGGGTGTACAACGTATGGTTAAGGTCTTCCTTGCCGTTAAACGTCGTATTCAACCGGGTGATAAAATGGCCGGTCGTCATGGTAATAAAGGTGTTATCTCAAATATCGTACCCGTTGAAGATATGCCTTACACTGCTGATGGGCGTCCAGTTGATATCGTCTTGAATCCATTGGGTGTACCTTCTCGAATGAATATCGGTCAGGTTCTCGAGATTCATTTAGGTTGGGCTGCTAAAGGTTTAGGCTTCAAGATTGCTGATATGTTAGACCAGCAACGTGATATTGCAGAGATTCGCGAGTTCTTGCATAAGGTCTACAATACCAGTGGTAAACAAGAAGACTTAGATTCATTATCTGATGATGAAATTATCGAGTTAGCAGGTAACTTACGTGGTGGTGTACCAATGGCTACACCAGTATTTGACGGCGCGAAAGAAACTGAAATTAAAGATATGCTCGAATTAGCTGGCTTACCTCGTAGCGGCCAAGCTCAATTAATTGATGGTCGTACTGGTGATTACTTTGATCGTCCAGTGACAGTTGGTTATATGCATATGTTGAAACTTAATCACTTAGTTGATGACAAAATGCATGCTCGTTCTACTGGTCCTTATAGTCTGGTAACGCAACAACCATTGGGTGGTAAAGCTCAGTTCGGTGGGCAGAGATTCGGTGAGATGGAGGTATGGGCACTACAAGCATATGGTGCTGCTTATACTCTTCAAGAAATGTTAACAGTGAAATCAGATGATGTACAAGGTAGAACGCGTATCTATAAAAACATCGTGGATGGTGATTATCGTATGGATGCAGGCATGCCTGAATCCTTCAAAGTACTAACGCATGAGATTCGTTCTCTGGGTATTGATATTGAATTAGTCGAAGACTAATTCAGCTTTAAATCCTATTTGTTAGCAAGATAATCACACTATTGCCGGTAACTCGGCAGCGGAGAAAGAAATATGAAAGACTTACTTAATCTGTTAAAGCAACAATCGACATCAGATGAGTTTGATGCCATTCGAATTGGCCTTGCTTCACCTAAAATGATGCGCTCATGGTCATTTGGTGAGGTGAAAAAACCAGAAACAATTAACTATCGTACATTCAAGCCTGAACGTGAGGGTTTGTTCTGTTGTAAAATCTTTGGTCCAGTTAAAGATTACGAATGTTTGTGTGGAAAATACAAACGTTTAAAACATCGCGGCGTGATCTGTGAGAAATGTGGCGTTGAGGTAACAGTTGCTAAAGTCCGTCGTGAGCGTATGGCTCATATCGAATTGGCCAGCCCAGTTGCACACATCTGGTTCTTGAAATCATTACCATCACGTATCTCATCATTCTTAGATATGACATTACGCGACATTGAACGTGTATTGTATTTTGAAGCATTTATTGTAATTGATCCAGGCATGACTACTTTAGAAGTAGGTCAACTCATGTCTGATGAAACATATTTAAATGCAGTTGAAGAATTTGGTGATGAATTTGATGCTCGTATGGGTGCTGAAGCTGTTCAGCAGTTATTACGTAATATCGATTTGGCTCGCGAGATTGAAAATATTCGTGCCGACATTGATGCAACGAAATCAGAAACTAAAATTAAGAAACTGACTAAACGTCTTAAGTTAATGGAAGCCTTTGAATCTTCAGGTAATAAACCTGAGTGGATGGTAATGGAAGTTCTTCCTATTTTGCCACCTGATTTACGCCCATTAGTACCTTTAGATGGTGGTCGTTTTGCTACCTCTGATCTTAATGACTTATATCGTCGCGTTATCAACCGTAATAACCGTTTAAAACGTCTATTAGATTTGAATGCCCCTGATATCATCGTACGTAATGAAAAACGTATGTTACAAGAATCAGTTGATGCCTTACTAGATAATGGCCGTCGTGGCCGAGCAATTACGGGTACAAACCGTATGCCGCTGAAATCTTTGGCAGATATGATTAAAGGTAAACAAGGTCGTTTCCGTCAAAACTTATTAGGTAAACGTGTTGATTACTCTGGTCGTTCTGTAATCGTTGTTGGACCCTATTTGAAACTACACCAATGTGGTCTACCTAAAAAGATGGCTCTAGAGTTATTCAAGCCATTCATCTACGGTAAATTAGAGCGTAAAGGTTTAGCTACAACAATTAAAGCTGCCAAGAAAATGGTTGAGCGAGAAGGTCCTGAAGTTTGGGATATTCTAGAAGATGTGATTCGTGAGCATCCGATCATGCTTAACCGTGCACCAACTTTGCATAGATTAGGTATTCAAGCTTTTGAACCATTATTAATTGAAGGTAAGGCTATTCAGCTCCATCCTTTAGTTTGTGGCGCATTTAATGCCGATTTTGATGGTGACCAAATGGCGGTTCACGTCCCATTATCATTAGAAGCTCAATTAGAAGCTCGCTCATTGATGATGGCAACAAATAACATCCTAGCACCAGCAAACGGTGAGCCTGTTATCGTACCTTCGCAAGACGTGGTATTGGGTCTTTATTACATGACTCGTGTACTTGTAAATGCAAAAGGTGAAGGTACCAAGTTCGCTAACTTAGCTGAGCTAAAGCGTGCTTATGATAATAAAGAAGTTGATTTACACGCTAAGATAACTGTACGTCTAGACGAAAGAGATGTTACTTTGCCTGAATTAGAACAAAACAAAACCATTCGTGTTGAAACATCAGTAGGTCGTGCGATCTTATTTGGTATCGTTCCAAAAGGTCTGCCTTTCTCAGTAGTTGATCGTTCAATGACGAAAAAAGCACTAGGTGATTTAATTAATATTAGTTACCGTGCTTTAGGTCTTAAAGATACTGTTATCTTTGCAGATCAGCTTATGTATTTAGGTTTCAGCCAAGCTACTAAATCAGGAGCTTCGGTTGGTATTGATGATATGGAAATACCTGCAGAAAAAGCAGAGATCCTTGCTGAAGCTGAAGCTGAAGTTGAAGAAATTGCTACGCAATATGCTTCAGGTTTAGTGACTGATGGTGAACGCTACAATAAAATTATCGATATCTGGTCTCGTACTAACGATCAAATCGCCAATGCCATGATGGATGGTCTTGGTGGTGAGATGGTAACGGATGCAGAAGGTAATGAAGTTGAACAGCAATCTACTAACTCTATCTATATGATGGCAGATTCTGGAGCGCGTGGTAGTGCTGCACAGATTCGTCAATTAGCGGGTATGCGTGGCTTGATGGCAAAACCAGATGGCTCAATCATTGAAACACCGATCACTGCAAACTTCCGTGAAGGTTTAGACGTACTTCAGTACTTTATATCTACTCATGGTGCTCGTAAAGGTTTGGCCGATACAGCATTGAAAACAGCTAACTCGGGTTATTTAACTCGTCGTTTAGTAGATGTATCGCAAGATCTTGTTGTAGTCGAAGAGGATTGTGGTACTGAAGATGGTGTCACTATGTCTCCTATCATTGAAGGTGGTGATGTTGTAGAGCCATTAGGTGAGCGAGTATTAGGTCGTGTAACTGTATTTGATTTAGAAGACTCAGAAGGTGGCCTTGTTATGGCTGCTGGCACAATGATTGATGAGAGTGGTGTAACAACGCTTGAAAAAGCAGGTGTTGATGAACTATTAGTTCGTTCAGCGATTACCTGTGAGTCACGACATGGTGTATGTTCTAAATGTTATGGTCGTGATTTAGGCCGTGGTCATATGATTAATGAAGGTGAAGCCGTCGGTGTTATCGCTGCACAATCTATCGGGGAGCCTGGTACACAGTTAACAATGCGTACGTTCCATATTGGTGGAGCAGCATCTCGAACAGCTGCAGATAACTCAGTTGCTTTGAAATTTAAAGGTAATATCCGCTTTCACAATATTAAATATGTAGAACATGAAAGTGGTAAATCTATTGCTGTATCACGTTCAGGTGAATTACATCTTATTGATGAAAATGGTCGTGAGCGTGAGCGTTATAAGATCCCTTACGGTTCTGAAATCACTGTGGCTGATAATGCTACAGTTGATGCCGGACAAGTAGTTGCAACATGGGACCCATATACTCATCCGGTTGTAACTGAGGTGGCTGGTCAAGCTCAATTGCAAGATCTCGTTGAAGGTGTAACGGTTGATAAACAAGTTGATGAAGTAACTGGTTTAACAAACTTAATTGTACGTGAGCCTCAACAACGTAGCCCATCTTCAAAAGATATGCGTCCAATGGTTAAATTGGTTGATGCTGATGGTAATGACGTCTTTATTGTAGGGACAGACATTCCTGCACAGTACTTCTTACCAGGTGGTGCTATTGTTACTGTTACTGATGGTGCCAACGTAGGTGTCGGTGACGTATTAGCACGTATCCCACAAGAAAGTAGTAAAACTCGTGATATTACCGGTGGTCTACCGCGTGTTGCTGATTTATTTGAAGCACGTAAACCTAAAGATCCTGCATTAATGGCAGAAATTTCAGGAACGGTTGGCTTTGGTAAGGAAACAAAAGGTAAGCAACGTTTAATCATTACACCAAAAGAAGGTGAGCAGCATGAGGAATTAATTCCAAAATGGCGTCATGTTTCTGTGTTTGAAGGTGAACACATTGAAAAAGGTGAAATGGTTGTTGATGGACCTGAAGATCCTCATGATATCTTACGTCTTAAAGGTGTCTTTGCTTTAGCTGATTATATGGTCGCTGAAGTACAAGAGGTTTACCGCCTACAGGGTGTAAAAATCAATGATAAGCACATTGAAGTAATTGTTCGTCAGATGTTGCGTAAGATTGAAATTGTCTCTCCTGGTGATACATCGTATCTCAGAGGTGAACAAATTGAGCATGACACCTTATTAGAAGCAAATGATAAAATGCGTGCTGAAGATAAAATTGAAGCAACGTATAGTCATATGTTGCTCGGTATTACTAAGGCATCGTTAGCGACTGATTCATTCATCTCAGCCGCATCGTTCCAAGAAACTACTCGTGTATTAACAGATGCGGCAGTAACAGGTAAACGCGATCCTTTACGTGGTCTAAAAGAAAACGTAATCGTTGGTCGCTTGATCCCTGCTGGAACGGGCTTGGCTTATCACAAAGAGCGTTTCCGTAAGCGTCATGGTGATGAAGTGGTTGTGAAGAAAGACAAACCTGCAGCAGTAGCTGTAGAAACTGAAAATAGTGCCGAGGAAATCAAAAATACTACTGAAGCTTAACGATCAAATACTGCCTAGGTCTACGGATCTAGGCAGATCATTCTTTATAATATAAAGAGTGCTTGATCGAGAAGTAATTAAGTAGTATGATCCCTCTTCTTTGTCGACCCTAGTTCAACTAGAAGGCCGACTTTTTACTGGTAAGGCGGTTATGTTAAAGACGCTAGCTTACCAAATTTGAATATATGTTAAGGCTGTAAGTTTAATGGCAACAATTAATCAATTGGTTCGTAAACCACGTTTAAAGCAAAAGAAAAAGAACAATGTACCTGCATTGCAGGCTTGTCCTCAACGCCGTGGTGTATGTACTCGTGTATACACAACTACTCCTAAGAAACCTAACTCAGCGATGCGTAAAGTTGCTCGTGTTCGTTTAACAAATGGTTTTGAAGTAACATCGTATATCGGTGGTGAAGGTCACAATTTACAAGAACATTCGGTCGTATTGATTCGTGGTGGTCGTGTTAAAGATTTACCGGGTGTGCGTTATCACACTGTCCGCGGTGCACTTGATACATCAGGTGTCTCAGATCGTCGTCAAGGCCGTTCTAAATACGGTGCTAAACGTCCGAAAAGTTAATAGTCGTTTTTAAGACTAGTATAAATACAAAGAATTAGGAAAGATAAATGCCAAGAAGAAGGGTTGTTGCCAAACGTGAAGTGTTACCTGATCCAAAGTTTTCAAACATTGGTTTAGCTAAATTCATTAACGTCATTATGCAAGATGGTAAAAAGTCTATTGCAGAGAAAATCGCATATGTAGCGTTAGATACAGTTGCCGAAGCAAAGGGTAGTGATGGTCTAGAAATCTTCCAGCAAGCACTTGATAATATCAGCCCTATGGTTGAGGTTAAGTCTCGTCGTGTTGGTGGTGCAACGTATCAAGTACCGGTTGAGGTTCGCGCAGAACGTCGTGTTGCTCTAGCAATGCGTTGGTTGTCTGATGCTGCACGTAGTCGTGGAGAGAAGTCAATGGCTATGCGTTTAGCTGGTGAATTAGGCGATGCGTTTGATGGTAAAGGAAGCGCAGTTAAGAAGAAAGAAGATACGCATCGTATGGCTGATGCTAATAAGGCGTTCTCTCACTTCCGTTTTTAATCTTAGGCCTAGCTTACTAGGCGCTAAGTATGTAGTACAAGCTCAAACAGTAACACCGTTCTTTAACAATATTTATTAACTTATCAGAGTACCGATTGTGGCGAGAAGCACTCCTATAGAACGATACCGTAATATCGGTATCATGGCTCATATTGACGCGGGCAAAACCACGACAACTGAGCGCGTTCTATTTTATACGGGCGTGTCTCACAAGATCGGTGAAGTTCATGATGGCGCTGCCACCATGGACTGGATGGAGCAGGAGCAGGAGCGTGGTATAACGATCACTTCTGCTGCTACTACCTGTTTCTGGTCAGGCATGGATAAGCAATTTACACAACATCGTATCAATATTATCGATACTCCGGGTCACGTTGATTTCACAATTGAAGTTGAACGTTCGCTTCGAGTTCTTGATGGTGCGGTTGCTGTCTTTTGTGCAGTGGGTGGTGTCGAGCCACAATCTGAAACAGTCTGGCGTCAAGCTAATAAATATCAAGTCCCTAGAATGGCATTCATTAATAAGATGGATCGTTCAGGTGCTGATTTCCTCCGTGTTATCGAGCAAATACAAAATCGCCTTGGTGCGACACCTGTCGCCATGCAATTACCCATCGGTTCTGAAGAGGATTTTGAGGGCTTAGTTGACTTAATCCGTATGAAAGCAATCTACTGGAATGAAGATGACTTAGGCGTGACTTATGAAGCTCGAGACATCGCTCCAGACATGCTTGCTGATTGTGAGTACTATAGAGAGCAGCTTGTCGAGTCGGCTGCGGAAGCTAATGAAGAGTTAATGGATAAATATTTGGAAGACGGTGAGCTTTCAGATGAAGAAATAAAATTAGGCATTCGCCTACAAACAATCGCCAATAATATCGTTCCCACCTTCTGTGGCAGTGCCTTCAAAAATAAGGGTGTTCAAGCTATGCTTGATGCCGTTGTCGAATTTATGCCATCTCCAACTGATGTTCCTGCTATTACTGGCATATTGGATGATAAAGAACAATCGACCGGGACTCGCTCTGCTGATGACACTGAACCCTTCGCTTCATTGGCATTTAAAATAGCGACTGATCCTTTTGTTGGAACGTTGACTTTTTTCCGTGTTTATTCTGGTGTACTAAAATCAGGCGATGCCGTATATAACCCTGTTAAAGGTAAAAAAGAACGTATTGGTCGTTTAGTCCAAATGCACAGCAATAGCCGTGAGGAAATTGCAGAAGTTCGTGCGGGTGACATTGCAGCCGCAATTGGACTAAAGGATACGACAACAGGTGATACTTTATGCACAAGCGATGATGTTATCACTTTAGAAAAAATGGAATTTCCTGAACCAGTAATCTCTGTTGCTATTGAGCCAAGAACACAAGCTGACCAAGAGAAGATGAGTCTAGCTCTTGGAAAACTGGCTAAAGAAGATCCCTCATTTAGAGTGTCAACAGACGAAGAGTCAGCTCAAACAATTATTGCTGGAATGGGTGAGTTACATCTAGATATAATTGTTGATCGTTTGAAAAGAGAATTTAGTGTCGGTGCAAATGTTGGTGCACCACAAGTTGCTTACCGTGAAACTATTGGTAAAACAGTAGAGTCGGAAGGCAAGTTTGTGCGCCAAAGTGGTGGTAAAGGACAGTATGGACATGTCTGGTTACGCCTAGAGCCACAAGATGCTGGGACTGGTTATGCCTTTGTTAATGCGATTGTAGGCGGCACAGTCCCCAAAGAATTTATTTCATCTGTAGATAAAGGTATACAAGAACAGATGAATAATGGTGTAATAGCCGGCTATCCAGTCGAAGATGTGAAGGTCACATTGTTTGATGGGTCGTATCACGATGTAGATTCCAATGAGATGGCTTTTAAAGTAGCCGGGTCTCTCGGGTTTAGAAATGGTGCTTTAGAAGCAGATCCTGTTCTTCTAGAGCCAGTGATGAAGATTGAGGTTGTTACTCCTGAAGATTACATGGGCGACGTGATGGGGGATTTAAATCGCCGACGTGGTCTAGTAAATGGGATGGAAGATTCGGCAAGCGGCAAGATTATTAATGCTGAAGTGCCGTTAGCTGAAATGTTCGGTTATGCAACAGATTTGCGTTCTGCAACGCAGGGGAGAGCAACATACTCTATGGAGTTCTCTCGATATGCAGCGACACCAAATAATGTAACTGATGTTGTCATCAGTAAGACACGATAAATATATAAGTTAAATTGAGGTAGATGATATGTCCAAAGAAAAGTTTGAACGGAATAAGCCACACGTCAATGTGGGCACGATTGGTCACGTAGATCATGGTAAAACAACACTAACAGCCGCGATTACTAAAGTAATGGCAGAAGCTCGTGGTGGTGAAGCAAAATCATTCGCAGAGATTGATAATGCACCAGAAGAAAGAGAACGTGGTATTACTATCTCAACATCACATGTTGAATACGAAACAGAAAACCGTCACTACGCACACGTAGATTGCCCAGGCCATGCTGATTACGTTAAAAACATGATCACTGGTGCTGCACAAATGGACGGCGCTATCTTAGTAGTAAATGCTGCAGATGGTCCAATGCCACAAACACGTGAGCACATCCTATTATCACGCCAAGTAGGCGTGCCATACATCATCGTTTTCATGAACAAAGCGGACATGGTTGATGATGAAGAGCTAATTGAATTAGTTGAAATGGAAATTCGTGAGTTGTTAGACAAATACGATTTCCCTGGCGATGACACACCAATCGTTGTTGGTTCAGCTCTTAAAGCATTAGAAGGCGACGCAAGCGATATAGGTGTTCCATCAATTATCAAGCTTGGTGAAGCAATGGATACCTACTTTCCAGAGCCAGAACGTGCAGTAGATGGCGCGTTTATCATGCCGATTGAAGATGTATTCTCAATTTCAGGTCGCGGTACGGTAGTAACGGGTCGTATCGAACGTGGTGTTGTGAAAGTTGGTGAAGAATTAGAAATCGTTGGTATCAAAGATACAGCGACAACTACATGTACCGGTGTTGAAATGTTCCGTAAGCTTCTTGATGAAGGTATGGCGGGTGATAACGTAGGTGTATTACTACGTGGTACTAAGCGTGAAGATGTTGACCGTGGTCAAGTATTAGCGCACCCAGGCACAATCAACCCGCATACACGTTTTGATGCAGAAGTTTACATTTTATCGAAAGATGAAGGTGGCCGACACACACCATTCTTTAATGGTTACCGTCCACAGTTCTACTTCCGTACAACAGACGTAACAGGCGCTTGTGAATTACCAGAAGGTATCGAAATGGTAATGCCAGGCGACAATGTAAAAATGGACGTTACTTTAATCGCACCGATTGCGATGGAAGAAGGTCTACGTTTTGCTATTCGTGAAGGTGGCCGTACCGTTGGTGCTGGCGTTGTTAGTAAGATCACTGAGTAATAAATAATGGCAACAAACCAAACAATTAGAATCAGATTAAAATCATTCGATCATCGCTTGATTGATCAATCTGCTAAAGAAATCGTTGAAACTGCAAAGCGCACTGGTGCTCGTGTTAATGGACCTATTCCATTACCTACGAAAAAAGAACGCTTTACTATCTTAATCTCTCCGCATGTCAATAAAGATGCTCGTGATCAGTACGAAATCCGTACTCACAAACGTCTTTTAGATATCGTCGAGCCTACAGATAAAACAGTAGATGCATTAATGAAATTGGACCTCGCTGCCGGCGTAGATGTCCAAATCAAGTTAAACTAATAAGGGGCTAGCTCAATGACTATTGGACTTGTCGGCCGTAAAATTGGAATGACTCGTGTCTTCACTGAAGATGGCGTATCAACACCAGTAACGGTAATTGAAATTGAATCAAATCGTATTAGCCAGTTAAAAACTATCGAAACAGATGGTTATAACGCTGTACAAGTAACTGCTGGCTCTAAAAAAGCATCACGTGTTACTAAGTCACAGGCTGGTCACTTTGCTAAAGCTGAATCAGCTGCAGGCTCTTCTGTAAGAGAGTTTACTGTGAATGATTTAGCTGACTTCGAAGTTGGTTCAGAAGTTAATGTAAACATCTTTGAAGCAGGACAGGCTATTGATGTAACAGGTGTAACTAAGGGTAAAGGTTTTGCCGGTGTTATGAAGCGCTACGGATTCCGTGGTGGTGATGCAACACATGGTAACTCTATCTCTCATAGAGCGCCTGGCTCGATCGGTATGTGTCAAACACCTGGTCGTGTATTCAAAGAAAAGAAAATGGCTGGACACATGGGTGATGTGCAACGTACGTTGCAAAACCTATCTGTTGTTCGTGTTGATGAAGAGCGTAACTTAGTGCTAGTGAAGGGTTCTGTGCCTGGATCAAAAGGCGGTAACGTTATCATTCGTCCTGCTGTTAAAGCTTAAGGTTCTTAGGGGAATATAGTGGATCTTCAATTACAATCTTTCGATGGAAAAAAAGCTGGAAACATTACTGTTTCAGATGCTATGTTCGATCGTGAATATAATGAATCTTTGGTTCATCAAGTCGTAACAGCATTCATGGCTGGTGCGCGTAGCGGTACAGTCGCTCAAAAAACACGCTCTGAAGTGCGCGGTGGTGGACGTAAGCCATTTGCACAAAAAGGTAGTGGTCGAGCTCGTGCTGGTACAATTAGAAGCCCTTTGTGGCGTTCTGGTGGTATTACATTTGCTGCGAAACCTCGTGATTATAGCCAAAAGGTTAATCGTAAAGCTTACCGTAATGCTATCTGTACAATCTTATCTGAACTACGTCGTAAAGATGCTTTAGTTTTAGTCGATAAGATTGACTTGGATACCCCTAAGACTAAAGACTTACTTGCGAAAGTATCAGGTCTTGGTCTTAGTAATGCACTTCTTGTTAGTGAAGATGCTGCAGGAAACTTAGCGTTAGCTTCTCGTAACTTATACAATCTTGCTGCTACAGATGCTGCTCATATCAACCCAGTAGCGTTGCTACGGTTTGAAAAAGTAGTTATGACTGAAGACTCTGTACGTAAGCTTGAGGAGTCATTAGTATGAACGTAGAACGATTGACTAAAATTATTGTTGGCCCTGTTGTTGCTGAGAAAGCATCACGTGTGGCTGAACAACATAATCAAGTTGTATTAAAAGTACTTCCAAATTCGAACAAACTTGAAATTAAACATGCTGTAGAGCTTATGTTTGATGTAAAAGTAGCTTCTGTTACAACCACAAATGTTAAAGGTAAAGCTAAACGTACCGGCCGCATTATGGGACAACGTAGCGATTGGAAGAAAGCCTATGTCACTCTTGTTGATGGCGCTGACATCAACTTCCTTGGTGAATAAAACATAAAATATTGGTGAGGAAACAGGAATGGCATTAATTAAGGCTAAACCTACATCAGCTGGACGCAGATTTGTTGTTCAGGTTAAAACAGATGATTTACATAAAGGTGCACCATATGCACCTTTAGTTGAAAAGAAATCTAAAACTGGTGGACGTAATAACGCAGGACGTATTACAGTAAGACATCGTGGTGGTGGTCACAAACAACGCTACCGCATGATTGATTTCAAGCGTAACAAAGATGGTATTCCAGCAGTAGTTGAGCGTATCGAATATGATCCTAACCGTACAGCTCACATCGCATTATTAAGTTATGCTGATGGTGAGAAACGTTACATAATTGCTCCTAAAGGTGTTGTCGCTGGAGATAGATTGCAATCAGGCGAAGAGTCTGAGATTCGTGCAGGTAACTGTATGAAGCTTTCTTCAATTCCACTAGGTAGCACGGTTCACTGTGTTGAAATGAAACCAGGAAAAGGTGCTCAAATAGCACGTAGTGCCGGTGGTAGTGCTCAATTTGTGGCTCGTGAAAATGGCTATGCAACATTACGCTTACGTTCAGGTGAAATGCGTAAGATTTCATTGGATTGTAAAGCTACATTGGGTGAAGTTGGTAATGGCGAGCATGCGTTACGTTCACTTGGTAAAGCTGGTGCAACAAGATGGCGTGGTGTTCGTCCAACAGTTCGTGGTGTTGTAATGAACCCGGTTGATCATCCACATGGTGGTGGTGAAGGTCGAACTTCAGGTGGTCGTCACCCAGTGTCTCCTTGGGGAATGCCAACTAAAGGCTACAAAACTCGTAAGAATAAACGTACAGACAGCATGATTGTACGTCGTCGTAACAAAAAATAGGTAGGAATAATAATGCCGCGTTCAATTAAAAAAGGTCCTTTTATAGACCAGCACCTTGAAAATAAGGTCTTGGAAGCGATTAAATCTGATAACAAGCGTCCGATCAAAACATGGTCAAGACGTTCTATGATTTCACCAGACATGATCGGTTTAACGATTGCAGTTCATAACGGTAGACAGCATATGCCTATCTTTATAACGGAAGATATGGTTGGTCATAAGTTAGGTGAGTTTTCACCAACGAGGACCTTTAGAGGTCATATCGCTGATAAAAAAGCTAAACGATAAGGTAAGATAAGATGGCTACTAAAGCAAAATACAGCTATGCAAGAATTTCTGCCCAAAAGGTACGTTTGGTTGCAGATCAAATTAGAGGTTTACATGTTGAGAAGGCGATTAATCTTCTTACATTTAGCCCTAAGAAAGCCGCTGTTATAATGAAAGAAGTATTAAATTCTGCAATCGCTAATGCTGAGCATAACGATGGTGCAGATATTGATGAGTTATATGTTTCAGCTGTAATGGTTGATGACGGCTCTACTATGAAACGCATGTCACCACGAGCTAAAGGTCGTGGTAACCGTATCCTTAAACGTACAAGTCACATCACTGTGATTGTAGACGAAAAGTAAGAGAGAATACTTATGGGACAAAAGGTTCACCCAATAGGCTTCAGACTTGGTATAATTAAAGATTGGAATTCGATCTGGTATGCTGACTCTGCAGATTTTCCACGCATGCTTAATAATGATTTGAAAGTACGTGCATTTCTTAAAGAGAAACTGTCACACGCTTCGGTTAGTAAGATTCAAATCGATAGACCAGCTAAGAATGCCAAGATCACTATTCACACGGCTCGCCCTGGGATCGTAATTGGTAAAAAAGGCGAGGATATTGATAAGCTTCGCAAGGCTGCCGCTGAGATTATGGGTGTGCCAGTTACTGTAGGTGTCGAAGAGATTCGCAAGCCTGAGCTTGATGCAACATTAGTTGCAGAAAGTGTGGCTCAGCAGTTAGAGCGTCGAATTATGTTCCGTCGTGCTATGAAACGTGCTGTTACAAATACTATGCGCTTAGGTGCTGAAGGTATTCGTATCAACGTTGCTGGGCGATTGAATGGTGCTGAGATTGCACGTACAGAATGGTATCGTGAAGGCCGAGTGCCTTTGCATACATTACGTGCTGATATCGATTATGGTACTGCAGAAGCAAACACGACTTACGGTATCATTGGTATCAAAGTTTGGATTTTTAAGGGTGAGGTTTTTGACGGAAACGCGCAAACACCTGCTCAAGCAGAAAAGTAAGGTTATAACCAATGTTACAGCCAAAAAGAACAAAATTTAGAAAGCAGATGAAACTGCGTAACCGCGGGCTAGCGCATCGTGGTTCAAAAGTAAGCTTTGGTGAGTTCGGTCTTAAATCACTTGAACGCGGTAGAGTTACTGCGCGTCAGATTGAAGCCGCTCGTCGTGCAATGACTCGTTACGTTAAGCGTGGTGGTAAAATCTGGATCCGTATTTTCCCAGACAAGCCGATCACAAGTAAGCCGTTAGAAGTGCGTCAAGGTAAAGGTAAGGGTAATGTTGAGTACTGGGTGGCCAATGTGCAGCCAGGTCGCATGCTCTATGAAATGGAAGGTGTAACTGAAGAAGTGGCTCGCGAAGCGTTCCGCCTAGCAGC
>ENA-OSET01002581-OSET01002581.1-sediment-metagenome-genome-assembly--contig:-NODE-2581-length-17327-cov-25.787768_pt1 | contig 17327 bp, 11 predicted proteins | sample MGYA00237882_ERZ534229 | MGnify/ENA primary metagenome ERZ534229 (study PRJEB26408, sample SAMN06266212) | sediment metagenome | isolation source: Hudson Canyon methane seep mesocosm | place... | reverse complement strand
TCTTGTTCAACACAATTATTAAGGTATTTACACCTCCTAATTTTGATGTTTTTATTCCAGAAATTATTTCTGTTAACCGCTCTAATAGCAGTAAAATTAGACCCACTTTTATCAATGTTGATAATCCTTGGGTTCTGATTATTTGATATGGCTTTATTGAAGAATTTCTGAATAGAACCTTTCATTCTTCTTTTGGTTAGAAGGAAGTCAACGGTATCTCCGAATTTATCAACTGCTCTATAAAGATACCTGTCTTTACCAGCCACCTTAATATAGGTTTCATCCATCCTCCATCTAATGCAAACTCTATTTTTTCTCTTATGCATGGATGCCTCAATCAAGGGTGCGTATTTAAACACCCATCTTTGAATAGTAGAATGGTCAACCTTGACACCTCTAATCTTCATTAGCTCTTCAATGTCTCTATAGGAGAGTGTAAATCTAAACTTAAAGTAAACAGCTTGAAGAATAATGAATTTAGGATATCTGTGGTACTTAAACATAGGAAGTAATTTTAATTCAAAACGAAATAATCTATATTTGGTATATTAATGCGACAGAACCCCCCATATAAAGAATCGGTTACGGGGGGGTGAAATGGCAGATCTACTATAGTATGTAATCCCAATCCTTATTTTTTGTACATTTAATTTTCACTACCTAAACTGAATTTTATGGAAATATTTCAAGGTATGTACTTATTGTTTATCATTTTAGGATTATTTCTTGCAATTATATTAATTGCAGCTAGATGGAGAATATTCACTAAGGCCAACCAGCCAGGATGGGCCTGTCTTATACCCATTTATAATGCTTTAATCTTTCTTCGAATTATTGGCAAACCTTGGTGGTGGATATTATTATTTTGTATTCCTATAGTTAATATAGTATTTCTAGTATGGGCTCTTAATTTATTGTCTAAAAGCTTTGGGAAGGGTGAAGGCTTTACTTTTGGATTAATTTTACTCCCAATTATTTTTGAGCTTATACTTGCATTTGGGGATGCTAAATATATGATCCCCAATCCCCCAAAATAATAGAGGAGTATTAATTGGTCTTTCTCGGAGACTAATAATAACGTCACGTGGCGCGTCAATTTCTTTAATGGTACCACGACTACGGCTCTAGGGACAATACCTACAGGGTTCGTGCTATTCGATATTTTTAACTATTTACCTATTTAACAAATTCCCCGAAGGGGACGATTTATAAGAAAAGGCCACTCTAATAGGGGGGCTTTTTTATTCCCTAAATTTCTTCAAATCCTTCCAAAAGCGGTTCGAACGAGAACCTACAGGGGAGCCTTATAAGTCAAATGATATTCAATTATCATTTAACCTTTTTTCGTATCTTTACTTCCTTGAATTAAATAAACCCCTTAGAACATGAAAACACTATCCCTAAGCATCGCGCTTTTAATAAGCACTGGGCTTTTTGCTCAAACTATAGAGTATAAAGTAATTACTACTGTAGAGTCAATTGTTCCAGGTGGAGTGGGAAGATCTCGGATTATAGAAAATAACCAAGAGATGGATTATAAGCAATTTACAACAGCACGAGTTGATGGAAAAGATAGAAATAGTAAAGATGTGAAGCGAAAAGGTTTGAAAATTGATAATATGAATGAGACTAAATTATTGAATTTTTACAGTATGGGTGGTATAAATTTCCAGAATATTGCTAGTAATGATGCGATTACTTCAAGTAAATTAAATGATCTTACTTCAGATGGATGGATAATTTCGCATGTAGTAAGTGGCGTAGAAAGTGATTCAGGTAAAGATGATGGAAATGGTATTTTTATAACAAGATATATTTTCAGTAAAACATCTAAGTAATATACTAAAATTGCATTCTAACTTCTAAAGACCCTTCCAAAAGCGGTTCGAACGAGAACCTACAAGTGGAGCCTTATAGGTCGGTTATTTCTAAAAACAACTTGACCTATTTTATTTCATAAATTTGAGTTCCTTCCTTCCATTACTATGAAAAAACTATTTTACATTTTATTATTTGTTCCTTTGCTTGGTTTTGGGCAAGAAAAGTTTACAATTTCTGGTTATGTTACAGATTTAGAAACAGGAGAAAGCATAATTGGTGCCAATATATATTGTACTGAAATTAGTCAAGGAGTTACATCTAATTCATACGGTTTTTATAGTTTAACACTTCCTGCTGGAGTTTATCAACTTAACTATTCTTTCATTGGTTATCAGACATTAGCTAAGCAGCTTACCTTAAATATAGACACTAGACTAGATGTTGAGTTCCCCCCTTCATCTATCAACCTTGATGAAATTGAATTGACTGGAAAGGCGAATATTGTTAAAAGCACTCAAACGTCTGTTATTGATATTCCAATTTCACAAATTAAATCTATTCCAGCTTTTTTAGGAGAGGTGGATGTTTTAAAAGCGATACAACTTTTACCTGGTGTTCAATCCAGTGAAGGAAGTACTGGTTTTTATGTGAGAGGGGGAGGCCCAGATCAAAATTTAATTTTGATGGATGGAGTACCTGTATACAACGCTTCTCACATAGGGGGTCTTTTTTCTGTATTTAATGCAGATGCGATTAACAATGTTCGATTAACTAAAGGTGGATTCCCTGCTAGGTTTGGTGGTCGTTTGTCGTCAGTACTTCAAATTGACATGAAAGAAGGGAATATGAAAGAGTTTAAAGCAGATGTGAGCTTGGGCTTAATTTCTTCTAAAATGACTATTGAAGGTCCGATAATAAAAGATAAAACTTCTTTTATCTTTTCTGCTAGAAGAACTTATGCTGATCTGATTGCACGTACTTTTATTTCTAGTGAAGAAACTTACGCTCTTTACTTTTACGATTTTAATGCAAAGATCAATCATAAAATATCTGATTCAGATCGTATATTTTTAAGTACTTATTCTGGTAGAGACATTATAAGTATTGAAGACAATGGTGTAAGATCGTCAAAGCAAGATACTGGATCATCTAATAATTCTGAAAGTTTTGGTTTTGGCATGGGTTATGGGAATTTAACTTCCACAGTTAGATGGAATCATCTCTTCAGTGATAAGCTTTTTTCAAATACAACGCTAGCTTATACTCGTTACAATTTTAATACAAATTTTGAAGTTCAATCTACTTCAAATAGTGATACTATTTTTAATTATGATAACAACACCATTTATACAGGAGCTAGTAATCATGGTGTTTCTTATGATTACTTATCAGGGATAGAAGATTTTTCCTTTGGCATAGATTTAGATTATATGCCAACTCCAAAGCACGATGTAAAATTTGGCTTTTCATATACCAATCATCGGTTTTTCCCTGGATCAGTAGATTTAATGATTAATGAATCGTATCCAGATACCTCATTGAATTTTAACATTGACACAATCATGGATTTTTCTGGAACCACTAGGGTACATGAGTTGTATTATTATATAGAAGATGATATTAAATTTAGTGATCGTCTGAAGGCCAATATAGGTTTGCATATTGGCTTTTATGATGTAGACGATGCTGAAAGTTTATCTTCCAAAATGCTTAATAAAGATAACTATAACTTTCAACCTCGTATCTCGGCGCGCTATCTTCTTAATGAAGATTGGTCTGTAAAGGCATCTTATGCAGAAATGCAACAGAACATTCATTTGCTTTCTAATTCATCAGTAGGGCTGCCAAGCGATATATGGGTTCCTGCTATAGATAGTGTTCCTTCGCAAAACTCAAGGCAATTGGCTGCTAGTATTACTACCCAATTGAAAAATGGAATGTATGAGGTTACTATGGAGGGTTATTACAAGACAATGACAGATTTAATTACTTATAAGGCTGGTTATTCTAATTTGAGTAGTACTGAATCTTGGGAAAACGCCATTGAAACTGGTGGTGTGGGTGAGTCTTATGGTTTGGAGTTGTTTGTTCAGAAAAAGAAAGGAGCAACTACTGGATGGATAGGATACACTCTTTCCTGGACTAATAGACAATTTGAAAATATTAATTTTGGGGAGTGGTATCCATATAAATACGATCGTAGACATGATTTTTCTATTGTCTTATCTCATAAGCTTAGTGATAGAATTGACTTTGGAGCTACTTGGGTTTATGGAACTGGTAATGCCATCAATTTTCCTCAGGCAGTTTATTTAGGGCTTCCTTATCAAGGTTGGGTAGGACAAAACATTGACTTAGTAGAGTCTTATGGAGACAGAAATTCTGTCCGAATGAACCCATATCATAGGTTAGATTTCGGTGCTAACTTCCATAAAGAACATAAGCAGTATTCTAGAACTTGGTCTATAGGTGCATATAATGTGTATAATAGAAAAAACCCATTTTTTGTTTACTTATCTGAAAATAATAGTGAAAGAGTTGCAAATCAAGTTTCCTTATTTCCAATCATTCCAACTGTTTCTTATCGCATAAAATTTTAGTTATGAAAAACAATTTATTTTTTATCCTTTCCCTTTTATTCATATCCTCGTGTTCTGAAATGGATATGGTGGTGGAATTAGATATTCCAGATCATGAGCCTGTTTTAGTTTTAAATGGCGTATTGGATACTGATACAACTGTAAGTATTATACTCTCTCATTCACTTGGTGCTTTTGAACAAGGCAGTTTATCTAATGTGTCTTCTGCAAAGGTGGCTTTGTATAAAGATGATAATTTCGCTGACAGTCTTTTTGCAGACGAGTTAAATCCGATTGAATACGATTACTATTCCAATGAAAATTATGGAACAATTAATCTATTCAGTTATACATGCAACCACATTCCAGAAAGTGAAGCTGTTTATCGCATTGAGGCCAGCCATCCAAACTATAAGACTGTGAAAGCAAGTACTTATATTCCGGGAGATATTGCCTTGTTTAATATACAGGTTGACAGCATCAGTAATTCAGATTATATAAATATGAGTTTTAGTTTTATGGATGATCCTAGTCAACAAAATTTTTATAGAGTTAGAGCTCTAGGAGATTGTTCAAAAAGTTGGATGAATGAGTTTGGGGAAGAAGAAGAATGGAATTTTGATGGACGTATTGAATTGAGTTCAAATGACCCTTCAATACAAGGCGATGGAATTCCATTTAACGGTTATACATTCGTTGGAGAAGAGGCTTTATTTACTGATGTTTTATTTGATGGGCAACAGAAAAGCATGTCATTTGATGTACAAACAGATTTTTTTAAATGGGGAGATTGTGATACTGTAGTTCTTCAGTTTACAGTTTTCAGTAACGATTCGTATAGTTACTTTAACTCATTACAAGAGCATTCAGAAAATGGGGAATCAGGTATTTTTGGTGGAGAAATTACCCCTGTATATTCTAATGTTGAACAAGGATTAGGAGTTCTTATTTCTGCTAATGCTCAGAACTTATTCTTGAAACCTTAAAAAGGTTATTGAATAAAAACCCCTTCATTTTAACCCAATTCTACGGCAACAAGGTCTTTTATAGAGGTTCATAAAACCTAGAAATCTATAACATATGTAATCACTAAAATTTTTACCTAAACTTTTTCAAATCTACCCAAAAGCGGTTTGAACAAGAACCAACAAGGGGAGCCTTATTGGTCAAGTTCTTTTATTAGTTTTAGCTATATTAGTGTTGAAGAAATATTTTTCTTAAATTTCTAAAAAAACTATGGAAACTTACAAATGTCAAAAATGTGGTATGAGTGTTAATGCAACTTGTGGTAAGTGCAATTCTCCATTAGTAAATGACATACTTAAATTAGATAATGGTAATGAAGTGCAAATTTCAAAATGCACAAATGGTCATGGTAAAATCAAATCACCTATGTGTTGTGGGGTTGACATGAGTTGCAATATTTAGTTTTCCTTAAAAATTTTTCAAATCTACCCAAAGAAGGTTCGAACGAGAAACTACAAGGGTAGCCTTATAGGTCAGGTTATTTTCAATAAATAACTTAACATTTTTTTCCTAAACTTAAGTCGTTTTAAAAAACTATATCTTTCCATTATTATGAAAAAAATAATTTTTCTTGTTGCCATAATTTCATTTTCAATTAATGTAAACGCTCAAAATAACTTATACCCTGTAGAGGATTCTTGGTTCTTGGCTTATCTTCAAGAGAACTACCCTCAAACTATTGTAAATGATTCATTGGATATTGATGCTACTGCTGGAATTGACACCCTTGATCTCCCTTTTACTGCAACATCCTTTACCAACATCGATCCAGTCCAATTTTTTAATGATTTAACTTATCTTAATTGCTGGGGACAAGATATTACAAGTCTGCCGGAACTACCTGATGGATTAAAAGTGCTTAGGTGCGCTTCGAATGAACTCACAAGTTTACCTGAACTTCCTAATGGCTTAATTTGGCTTTCTTGCCATCTAAATCAACTCACAAGTTTACCTGAACTACCTGATGAATTAGGAATTCTTTTGTGTAATCAGAATAATCTAACCAGTCTGCCGCTTCTCCCTCAAAATTTATCATCCATTACTTTTTTTGAGAATCCCTTAGAATGCGTCTCAAATCACCTCCCTCAGTTTCCAGAACTAAATACCTATCCTATATGTTACGGGTGTACAGATCCTTTGTATCTTGAATATGAAGCATTGGCTGCAGATGATGATGGCTCTTGTGCTACAATAATCTCAGTTGGTTGTATGGATGCAAATGCTGACAACTTTGAGGAATCTGCTAATGTTTCTGGCCAATGTGATTATTCATGTCCGTTTACTGCTGATGGAACAAACTATCTTGACGGATTATGTTATGATTATGTTTGGACATATGGTTACACCGTAGAGGAACTTGAAGGGGTTGGTTATGACTGTACCTGTGTAGAAAACCCAATTTATGGTTGCATGGATTCGGTTGCCTGTAACTATGATTCGGAAGAAGATGAAGAAGGTGGCTTATGTGAGTATCCAAATGATGGCTACGATTGTTTAGGGATTTGTATAATTGATATTGATTGCTCAGGAATCTGTGGTGGAAACTCTTTCATAGATGATTGTGGAGAATGTAATACAACCACGGTGGTATCAGCTGGATTATCTTATCCAGTTCCAGTAACTACAAATTGTGAGATTTATCCAATAAGTCCGATGTCTGTAAGTTCTGTAACCGCTGTACTAGGAGCTTCAACCTCTGCAGTATCAGATGCTTATATTTTCTTACTAGACATATCTGGTTCTACTTTAGCTGACTTACATGCAAATCCATCAAATTATGAGAATACAAGTGTAACAGTAGACTTTGAAATTCCAATTTATGTGAGTCAACTTCAACTATGTTCATGGTGGAATCCTGCATCATTAATTTCCTTAGAACTTGAAGGGGCAGAAGGTTGTGTAGCTGTACTTGGTTGTACAGATTCTGAAGCTTGTAACTACGATGCGGAAGCAGATGAAGATGATGGCTTTTGTGTTTATGCAGAAACTTATTATAACTGTAATGGGGACTGTATAAATGATACTGATATTGATAGTGTCTGCGATGAATTAGAGATTCCAGGATGTATGGATAATTCAGCGTGTAATTATAATTCAGAAGCAACTGACCAAGCTTATTGTACTTACCCAGAAATCTATTATGATTGTGAAGGCAATTGTATTAATGATATAGATAGTGATGAAGAATGTGATGAGGTAGATTATGATGATGGAGTAGGGATAGATGAAATAGGGAGTAGAACCATAAAACTAATACGAATGATAGATGTTTTAGGAAGAGAATACAAAGAACATAAGAAAGGTGTGCTTTTGTTCTACATCTATGATAATGGGAATGTAGTTAAGAGATTTAGTAACTAAACTTCTTAAGATCTATCCAAAAGCGGTTCGAACGAGAACCTACAAGGGGAGCCTTATAGGTCAAATGATATTCAGTTATCATTTGACCTTTTTTCGTACCTTTAATCCTCGATTAACATAATACCCCCCATAAAATGAAAAACTTCACACAAAAATTTATCGGATTATTAGCTCTTGTATTTGCAATGAGCTTTACAGTAAACTCTCAAGAAATAGGAAATGTCTACGAAGGAGGATATATTTTCCAAATCAACGAAGATTTCACAGGATTAGTTGCTGACCTACAAGATTTAGGAGAAATGGATTGGTATGATGCTATGGATGAAGCAGATAATGCTACTTCAGGAGGCTATAATGATTGGTATCTTCCAAGCATAGAAGAATTAGAGTTAATGTATAACACAATAGGAAATGGTGGCCCTGAGGGTGATATTGGCGGTTTCTCCGATAACTGGTATTGGTGTTCCTCTGAGTATGGTAATAACGGCGCATGGAACGTGAGTTTCGATAATGGGTTTACGGGCTACCCCAGCTATGAGACCAGTACTTACGGGGTTCGTGTTATTCGCTCTGTAACATTTGATACTGAAGTTTCAGGCTGTACAGACTCAAGTGCAAACAACTATAATGTAGAAGCAACAGTAGATGATGAATCTTGTACTTATGCACCAGTAATACTTCTTACACCGCCTCCAATAGAGTTTACTAATGGGGAGACTTTGCCTTTAGTGTCATCTCAAGATCTATGGGATTTTGGAGCGATTTATGATGCTGATAATTCGCTTGAAGAATTAACAATTACGTTAAGTGTAAACCCTGATGAAATTAATTTAGTTTGGGATGGCGGTATAAATAGTAATCCTACACTCTCTGCAGTTTCTGATTTTAGTGGTAATACAGAAATTGAGCTTTGTATTTCAGATGATGAATCAACAGTTTGTGGTGCGAATATTATAATTGTTTATGAAGGTTCTCCCACAGAAGAAGAAACAACAACAACAGAAAGTTTCTTAGACCTACCAGAGGGATGGAGTATGTTTGGCTATACTTGTATGGACTCTTTAGATGCAGTTGCAGGTTTTTCTGAAATAGCAGATAAAATAGAAATAGTAAAAGATGAATGGGGCTTAGCTTATATAATAGAATGGGGATTCAATGGATTGGGGAGTTTACAGTTCTCTGAAGGTTACCAAATTAAGATGATTGAAGAAGTAACAGATTTCCAATTCTGTGATGCAATTACCCAAGAGGATGTTGATGCAGCAGTAGCAGAAGTATCAGAGAGCTATGCAGGATGGATAGCCCCTGTTTATGGATGTACTGGTCCTGACCATTGTAATTATAATGCTCTAGCTAATACGGATGATGGTTCTTGTTTCTACGCACAAGCAGGCTATGACTGTGATGGTAATGTATTACCACAAATTGGGGACGAACACGCAGGAGGAATAGTATTCCAAATCAACGAAGATGGAACTGGTTTGGTAGCTGACCCACAAGATTTAGGAGAAATGAATTGGTATGATGCTATGGATGTAGCAGCAAGTGCTACCTCACAAAGCTATAACGATTGGTATTTACCAAGTAAAGAAGAATTAGAGTTAATGTATAACACCATAGGAAATGGTGGCCCTGAGGGCGATATTGGCGGTTTCTATTATGATTATTATTGGTCTTCCTCGGAGTTCGGTTATAACGACGCGTGGCTCGTCTATTTCTATGATGGTGACTCGTACGGCATCAGTAAGGACTATGCCTACGGGGTTTGTATTATTCGCGCTTTTTAACATTTTACCCCCCTGCCTGCGACAGGCAGGTTTACCTATTTAACGAAAAAGCCACTTATTTGAGTGGCTTTTTTATTCCCTAAATTTCTTCAAATCCTTCCAAAAGCGGTTCGAACGAGAACCTACAAGGGGAGCCTTATAGGTCAAATGGTATTAAATTGTCATGTATTTTTTATTCGTAATTTTAGATGCTTCAAATACCAATGGGTGATTACACCCATTGGTATTTGTATTTTATAATTCTATATTTAGATGCTTCAAATAACATAAGCCCGTAGAATATGAAAGCACTTTCTCTAAGCATCGCGCTTTTAATAAGCGCTGGACTTTTTGCTCAAACAGCAGACTTAAGTCCTTACCAAAAGAAAACAATGAACACAGAGCGTTTTGCTCGCCCTGTTAATACAGGAATCAATCACACCTTACTTATATTAGGTTCTGCTTGGGAAGTATCTCCAGAGCTAGGTGATGAGATTGCTGTATACGATTCACAGAAGAATATGGTAGCCTCTATTGCATGGAGACCCGAACAAGAAGGTCATTCAGGATTGGCTATTTGGGGAGACGATGAGACTACCTCAGAGAAAGAAGGAATGACTAAAGGAGAAACCTTCAGCATAGTTCTTTTTGACAAGTCAGAAGACAAGATGTCTGAGCTTACTGTAAACAGATGGGAGCGAGGAAGCAGTACTTTCTCTAAAGACGGCGTAACTGTTGTAGGCTCAATTGCTACATCAACTGTACTAACTCAAGAGCTGGAACTATTTCAAAATGTTCCCAACCCTGTAATGGATAATACAAGCATTAGCTTTTACCTTCCAAATGATGGGAAGATAAAACTAACTGTTTCTAACACCTTGGGTCAAGAGGTAATGACATTATCACAAGAAGACTATAAAAAGGGAATGCACACCATAGCAATGGATGCATCAAGCCTTTCTACAGGCGTTTACTTCTACAAGCTAGAAGCAAACAATAAGAGAATTACTAAACAATTAACTTTAGTAAAATAACACCCCTATAAAATGAAAAACTTTACACAAAAATTTATCGGATTATTAGCTCTTGTATTTACAATAAGCTTTACAGCAAACTCTCAAGAAATAGGAGATATCTATCAAGGCGGAATAGTCTTCTACGTAGATGAGACAGGTCTTCATGGCTTGGTTGCTGATATGCAAAATTTAGAGCCTCTTACATGGGGTTGTATGGCAACTAGTCTAGATGGAGCAGGTGGACAAGCTATGGGTACAGGTTATCAGAACACTTTAGATATAGTAGCAGGATGCTCAGAAATACCCATAGCAGCAAGTGAAGCCTTAGCTTATGAATCAGAGGGCTACAGCGACTGGTACTTGCCTTCACAAGATGAACTAATAGAAATATATAATACTATTGGGCCAGGAGGTCCTGAGGGTGACATAGCAGGTTTCGGCCATAGTGGAGAAGAAACATTAAATTGGTATTGGTCTTCCTCGGAGAGCAATATGTTCAACGCGTGGCGCGTCTATTTCGGTAATGGTCTCACGTACGTCGGCGATAAGAACCTTGCTTACAAAGTTCGTGTTATTCGCTCAGTAACATTTGAAGCAGAAGTTCCCGGTTGTACAGATCCAGATGCATTGAACTATGATTCGACTGCAACTCAAGCGACAGCATGTTTTTATGACTGTACAGATGCTGTAGCAATGGATGGTTCTGCTTCTTCTTCTACTGGAGAAAATTCTTGGCATTCATTCGATATAGCAGCAGATGGTTCTGCTTTAGTTTCTCTTGATACTGATTTTGACTTCCCAGAAAACATTTCTATTAGCTTATTCGCAGACTGTGAAGGAACATATGTTTCATGTGCGGGGACAGAACTCGTAGATGATTTAATTTGGGCATGTGAAGGGGATTTCGCTGCAGGTACTTATTATGTTAATGTTACTTCATATCCATTAGAGCTAGGTTCTGCTGATTATACTCTTAGTGTTTCTATGTCGATAGAAGGATGTACTGACGCTGTAGCAGTTAACTACGATGCTACTGCGACTGTAGATGATGGTTCTTGTATCCTTCCAGTTTATGGATGTACAGGGCCAAGCCATTGTAACTATAATCCTGATGCAACAGTTGATGACGGCTCTTGTGTTTATGCAATGGAAGGTTATGATTGTGACGGAAATTGTTTGTTAGAGGTTGATTGTATGGGTGAATGTGGAGGTTCTGCAATTGAAGATGAATGTGGAGAATGTGGAGGTAATGGTTTAGATTCACCTGATATCACAAATGGATTATGTGATTGTGAGGGTAATCAGTGGGAAGAATATTGTTATGATAATGATGGAGATGGTTTGGGAGATATATCAACAGTTGCTTGGTTTTGTCCTTCGTCTATAGAAGATGGATATATTCTAAATTGTGATGATACAGATGACACCTTTGGCTGTACAGATATTATTGTTAATGTTATTAATTCTGATAGCACTTCATACCATTCTTTCGGAATGTCTATAGAAGATGAAAATGGTGTTTTTGATTATTTAGGCTTCGGTCAACGTAATTATTGTATAGAACCAGGATGTTTTGCATTTTATATATATGACACTAATGATTCAATTGGTGGCTTTGAACATGTGCAATTACTTGTTACCGACATTAATAATACAATTTATCTAGATCATTCTTTTGGGGTTTCAAATTCTGAAATTATAAACTTCTCTTATGGTGATGTTGATTGTAGTTATGGGTGTACTTCTATTTTTGCTTCAAATTATAATCCAGAAGCAACAGTTAACGATGGAAGTTGTGAGTATGAAAATGATAATTGTACAGATGGACAAATTTCAGACTGTAATGAAAACTGTACTCCATCTACATGGTACTCTGATGGTTGGTGTGATGATGGTGCATACTCATTTGGCGGAAACTATATAGATCTTACTTGTTTTGATAATGATGGTGGCGATTGTGAAGAAATTACGGATGATTCTATTCTAGGTACATGGGAAATTTTCTCATGGTATGAAGAAGGTGAAGAAGTTTTAAATGAAGATTTTAATGGCTACTTCAATTTTAATGATTCAGGTGAATTTACGTTGACAGTAATAAATGAAGAAGAAGGTTATTTTATAGATCAAGGAGTTTATGAAATTACTGGTGATACATTAATGATATTACCAGATAGTCATGATGAAGATGAATCGCTTTATTTCTCTTTTGATTTGGAAAATGGTGAATTGAGTATGTTTGGAATTAATGTGGATATAGCTATTCAGATGTCATCAACCGAAACTATATGGAGTTGTATTGATCCAAATAATCCAAATTATCATCCAGAAGCAAACATGATGGATTATACTTGTATAGAAGGTTGTTTTGATGAAAACGCCTGTAATTATGGAGAAGAAGAAGATTGTTATTATCCTGAAGGAGATTGTGATTGTGAGGGGGACGGAGTAGACTATTCAAATGTTGGTTTTGAGGTTAATATGGATGGAATGGAATTGTCAGACTCATCATATGTATATATTTCTGGTTTCTGGCACGATTCTACTAGTACATCTGACATTCATATTGAATTAGGACATGGATGGGATAACGTGTATGTGGGCGATTATGATGGCCCTCCTGGTGCTTCATTCTCCTATTATGTAGTAGTTGATGGTCAGCAATATGGTAATTGTGATGGTAATGCATATTCCATAGGATTTCCTGATTTAGATCAAGAACATCCATGTTGGGTACACAATAATACAAATTGGATAGAGCCATTTAATTGTGGAGAAATAACAGATTGTAATGGCCCACAATATACAGGACAACAATGGATAGACCAGGCAGAATATTTGATAGGGGATGGAAATTGTGATTCAGAAGATGGTTGGTCATTCAACTTTAACTGTGATGAATTTGATTTCGAAGGTGGAGACTGCATTAATGATAATGATTGTAGCGATGCATATAATGATGGTTGGAATAATGGAGAAGAGAATGGTTGGAATAACGGTTATGACGTTGGGTATGCTGAAGGTTATAATAATGGAGAAGATGATTTAGACGCTGCTAATGAAGCTCTTGCTGGTGCTCAATACAGTGCTGAATATTTTGCAGAAATGTATTTAGTTGCCGATTCTATCGCTGAAGCGATTGCTTCTGACTTAGCTGCTACTCAGGATTCATTAGCTGCTACTCAAGCTGCTTTAGGTAATTATAATTTACTTCAAGGTGAATTAGCTGCCGCTAATGCTGTTGCTGCTGATCTCGAAGCTCAGTTAGTTGCTGCTCAAGAAGCTTGTGAGCCAATTTTTATTGACTTATTAGAAGGGTGGAACATGATAGGTTATACCTTAAGTGAAGAGCAAGATGTTGCTGCGACATTAGAGGATATTTCAAGTGAATTAATATTAGTAAAGAATAATGAAGGAGATATTTATTGGCTAGAATTTGGGTTTAATGGAATTGGAAACTTTATTCCAGGTCAAGGTTATCAAGCTAAATTAATTTCGAGTATTCCAAATTACACATATCTTATTGTGGGTGATCAAAAATTAGAATTAACGCCACAAGTACCACAATGGGTGTTTGACATAGAAGTAGATGTTCATCCTAATGATGTTCGGACTCTTGTAAGAGTAGTAAATATGTTAGGACAAGAAGTTGATCCAGAAAATCAAACAAGAGGTACGGTACTACTTTATCTTTATAATGATGCCACAGTAGAAAAGAAGATGATCAATTAACTAAAAAAGCCACTCATGAGTGGCTTTTTTAGTTTTGAAACTTCTTAAGATCTTTCCAAAAGCGGTTCGAACGAGAACCAACAAGGGGAGCCTTATTGGTCAGATTATTTTTAAAAATAACTTAATCTTTTTTATTTACTATATTCGGTATATTAATGTGCCGTAACCTTCAAATTACATTATAAATATTAGTTACTTGGAACACAAATTAAAAAAAACAACAAGAAAATGAAATTAAATCATAAGAAATGTGTTTGTGGGAAAACGAAAGACACAAATGGAAATTGTGATGGGTCTCATGCCAACAAGTATTCTTTTGTGAAAAGCATCTCGTATGTGCTTGTAACTCTAATAGCTTTACTATCACTTCAAAGCTTCCTTTCACCTCATATAGATACAATTATGGTTAAGGAATCTCAAATAGCGTGGAAAGGATTTAAAGTCACAGGCTCACACGAAGGAAATATTTCACTAAAATCGGGTAGATTAGAATTTAATCACGGTAATTTAGTAGGAGGTAGTTTTGTAATGGATATGCAGACGATTGTGTGTACCGATCTTTCTGGTGATTCGAAGGATCAACTAGAAGGCCACTTAAAATCAAGCGATTTTTTTGGTGCTGAAACTCACCCTACATCTTCCTTAACATTCCAAACTGTATCGAGAATAAATGATAACTCGTACATTGTTATAGCAGAGGTGACTATAAAGGGGAAAACTGAAAATATTGAGTTTACGACTACTATAAATGCAAACAAAGCACACGGTACTTTAAAAATAGATCGTACTAAATTTGATATTAAGTATGGGTCTGGAAACTTTTTTGATGGATTAGGAGATAATATGATTTATGATGAATTTGAACTTACAATTGACATCAACTTTTGATTATAAAAATAAACTCGTAAAAACGTTTACCAATTTTAAAAGGCTGCCCAATTGGGTGGTTTTTTTATTCCCTAAACTTCTTCAAATCTATCCAAAAGCGGTTCGAACGAGAACCTACAAGGGGAGCCTTATAGGACAAAAGATAAATGAATATCATTTGACCTTTTTTCGTATATTTATTTTTTTAACTCACTACAACCTCTTGAAAATGAAAATCTTAAAACAACAAATTATCGGGTTATTTACTCTTGTATGTGCCATTAGCTCTAGTGCAAACGCTCAACAATGTACATCTGTAGGGGTAAATGAAGACTGGTGTTTTAATATGTCAACAAGTCAAGGGTTTTACTGGACAAGTAATATAATTATTGATGGTGAACAATTAGAGTATAATGATATTATTGGAGTTTTTATGGTTGATTATAGTGGCGATAGTATCTGTGTAGCTTGGTCACATGCTGAATATATTGTTAATGGGTTTACCATTTTTGCCAACGGTAACGATTTTATCACTCTTAGTACTGAAGACTATCCAGATGAAGGAGATATTCCTTTCTTTTTAATATATGATTCATCATCAGGAAATATTGTTCAATTAAATGAAATTAATATTCCGCCATATTCAAATAATTCGTTCTTGATGCTTGATGAAATTTCTATAATAACCACATATGGATGTTCAAACCCAGAAGCATCAAATTATAATATTCAAGCAAATGTTGATGATGGCTCTTGTACTTTTGCACCTGAAATACTTTTAACACCCCCTCCAATAGAATTTACTAATGGTGAGACTATTACTCTAATGTCTCGTCAAGATTTATGGGATTATGGAGTGATTTATGATGCAGATAATTCACTTGAAGAATTAACATTTACATTAAACGTAAACCCTGATGAAATTAATTTAGTTTGGGATGGCGGTATAAATAGTAATCCTACAGTTTCTGCAGTTTCTGATTTTACTGGAACCACAGAAATTCAACTTTGTATTTCAGATAATGAATCCACTGTTTGTGCTTCAAATATAATAATTGTTTATGAGAATGCCCCCGAAGAAGAAGTAGTATATGAGTTAAATAACCCATGCACATCATTAAGCGATTATAATTCCATTTTATTAGACTTGAATCCTATACAATCAAGAGGTTTTGTTGAGGGTTGGAATATGTTTGGCTTTCCTTGTAAAGAACCAAGAAGTGCATCAGAAACTTTTTCGGATATCATTAGTGATGTATTCATAATAAAGAATAATGATGGGATTTTTTATTGGCCAGAATTTGGTTATGATGGAATAGGTGAATTAATACCATTAGAAGGATATCAGGCTAACTTCTATAATTCAGTTGGAGATTTTATTTTTTGTGATTATTCAATTGTTTTCCCCGACGTAAATATTGAAGGATGTACTGATTGTGATGCATTAAACTATAATCCTTTTGCAAATAGTGATGATGGTTCATGCGTTTTAAATCAACATCAAATTGGAGACTATACTCAAGGTGGAATAGTCTTCTATGTAGACGAAACAGGTGAGCACGGTTTGGTTGCTGCTGAAGAAGATTTGCCTGAAATGTATCCTTGGGGATGTAGTGGAAACGTTATATCAGGTGCAGATGGTCTTTTAATTGGAACAGGCTTACAAAACACATTAGATATCGTGTTTGGATGTTCAGAGTCTCCAATTGCAGCTAGCATGGCCTTAGAGCATGAACATAATGGTTATTCTGATTGGTATTTACCTTCTTTTGATGAGTTAATGGAAATGTTCAATACAATCGGAAATGCTGGACCAAATGGCAATGTAGGTTTATTTCAAGATGATTGGTATATTTCTTCTTCTGAGTTTGAAAACGATCCAACTAATGTTTGGGGCAATAATTTTAGCGAAATATTTCCAAATCCTGGAGGAGGACATAAATCAATCCCTAACAATATTCGTCTTATCCGTTCCTTCTAAGTTGTAGTTCAATAAAGATTATTTTAATTTCTTCAAATCTTTCCAAAAGCGGTTCGAACGAGAACCTACAAGGGGAGCTACTGATAGTAAAGGTTCATAGGTTATTAACTTGTGAACCTTTTTCTATTTTAGTCGATTTGCACGGAATTTGCACGGTCAATGTTGGGTTTTATTGTTATTT
>ENA-OSET01002580-OSET01002580.1-sediment-metagenome-genome-assembly--contig:-NODE-2580-length-17342-cov-47.213032_pt1 | contig 17342 bp, 14 predicted proteins | sample MGYA00237882_ERZ534229 | MGnify/ENA primary metagenome ERZ534229 (study PRJEB26408, sample SAMN06266212) | sediment metagenome | isolation source: Hudson Canyon methane seep mesocosm | place... | reverse complement strand
TTAAAAGAATTAAGCGACATCCATTTTCATTGGGTGGCAGGGATTGGTAATCCACAACGTTTTTTTAATACCTTGGCAGAGTATGGCATTAAGGGAGAACCACACGCCTTCCCTGACCATCATTATTTTCAATTAGAAGACCTTAACTTTCCTGACCAGCGACCGGTGCTGATGACAGAAAAAGATGCGGTGAAGTGCAATGCTTTTGCCCGCGAATCAATGTGGTATATGCCGGTTGTAGCTAAGCCGAGTGAATCTTTTATTAGTGTATTTCAGCAGCTCATTTCTAGTTAATGGCGTAAAGCAAAGTAACACAATATATTTTGGGTTAAGTTGCAGTGTCGTATGCAAAATGCATTTTTTGATAAGTTTTTTAAGTTGTGTGACTCAATAGTTTCCCTTAGTTGAGTTCGATGCCAGTATTTTCATAAACCCAATAGATTTTTGTTCTTTAGTAAAGAGGCATACTTTGTGCTTAGGTAAAAGAGTGTTATTTAAAAAAAGCCTAAGGATATGAAGAAAATTTTATTTTTAACCCCTGAGTTACCTTATCCGCCGGTTAGTGGCGGTAAGTTAAAGAGTTGGAAGTTAGTTGAATTTTTAAGTCAACAGTATGGTTTGACTGTTGCGGCAGTTCTTAAAGAGAATGATGAAGAGCATGTAGAGAAATTTTTGGCTCGGGTGAAGTTAGAATCATTCCTATCAGCACCAGTTAAAGTACCTCGTAGTATTGGCAACTTATTGAAAAGTTTTTATCAGCGTATACCGCTGAATGTTTTCAGGACTTATTCAAAGTGTTTTATGTCTGAGGTCAGTCATGTCATACATGACTATGACATGGTCATTGCTGATCATTATGAGGTTTTTCAATACATCCCTTCAAATTACCAAGGGAAAGTAGTCTTACATGAACACAATGCCTATTACTTAATGTGGGAGCGTTTTGCTAAATCTCCTGACCAGAATATCGCAAAGCGATTGGTGAGTTATATTGAATCACTACGTGTTAAGCGTTATGAACGTAATGCTTGTCATAGAGCTGACTTGGTTTTTGCATCACCTAATGATATTGATAGCTTAGCGTTAATCGGTGTAGATCGTAATAAATGTTGCTATACCTACCACCTTGGTGATGACAGTCAGTTGCAGTTGCCTACATTGTCGTTTGAACAAACCACTAAAACTTTACTGTATGTCGGTTCGTTGCGTTGGGAGGCTAATGTTGATGGATTGCTTTGGTTTTTTAAGGCGGTATGGCCGACATTAAAGAAAAGTCATGCAGACTTAGCGCTTACAATAATTGGGAAAGATCCAGACCCTCGATTAATTGATGCAACTGAGCCATTATCAGGTATTGTTTTTGAGGGTTTTGTTGAAAATTTAGAGCCTTTCTTCCAACGCAGCCGAGTGGCTATTGCACCGTTACGGTTTGGAGCGGGGATGAAGGTAAAAGTCTTAAGTTCCATGTGTCGGGGTATTCCAACAGTTACGACAAGCATCGGGTCAGAGGGAATGGATTTTGAAAACATGACACATTTGGCCGTTGAAGATAACCCCGAGAACATGGTAAAGCTTATTGAAAGATTGTTGGTTGAAAAAGAACTGTGGGAACATTTGGAGTGTAATTCAAGGCAATTAATCAAAGAAAAATATACCTGGAAAAGTTTGTTTTCAGATATGCACAGTGAGTTACAAAAGCTTTTAGTACCCTGATTGTTAGCCAGTGAAATAAAGTTTTACTTTTAGTATGTGTCGATGTGGGTAACAACTAGTATTAGCTGAAGTTGTTTCAAATTGAGTGGAATTAAAAGGCCTCTATGTACATCAATAAATATCGGTATGTTTATTCTCTGGTCGGACTGATTGTCATAACGATTATCTATTATGGTTATTTTTATAATTATAGTTTGCTGCCGGTTAAGTTGAATTTGCTCAATGAATATTCTGAACTTAAAACGAAAGAGAGTTTGCCTGATGACAGTCGTCTTGAAAAAGGCGGTTTAATTACCCTAGAAGCAAACAGTAAGCATTATAGAAAAAAGATTAAAGGGGGGAAGGGGAATGTTTTTTTGTTGGAATACGATGTTCAATTAAAAAACTTAGTTGGGACAGACCAGAAAAGTTGGTATGGGTTTAGGCTTGTATTGTATCCAGAGCAAGGTGGAAGACTTATTTGGTCCGTTCCACACCTACTTTTTCATCAAAAGAAAGACGGTACTTATCAAGGAGCTTCAAGATTAGTTTTTGATGAGAATTATTCATCTTATATGTTTTCCATCGAATTATTAGCACAAAGTGGTCAAGCTGTTATCAGGCAGATTAATCTAGGACAATATCGACAACCCACTGTTCAGGTGATATTTGAATATGCCTTGATTACTCTATGGTGTTTTATTTTTGTTGTGCCAATGCTCTATTTAAAGAAAGAATATTTAGAGGAGATTTGGGGCAAGGTCTCATTGTTAATATTTATAACGATTACTATCGGGGTTATGGTCCCTAATCAATGCTTTCAATGGGGTAAAACGATTGTTAATGAATACCGTTTTGTTTTGGGTGATAGTCAAGAAATTAAGGTGGGTCATCAATTTGACGGGTTACAAAAACAACAAATACAAAAGAAAAAAACATTTAATATATCGATACCAATGATAAAAAAAATAGGGCATTTCGGATTGTTTGCAATGTTAACGCTAGCGCTATGTAAGACATTAACGCCCATAAAACCCATTCGGGTTTTTTATATCATGTTGTTGTTTGCTATGGCTTCAGAAATTGCGCAATTGAATATAAATTCTAGAATTGCATCTGTTGGCGATTTTGGAATTGACTTTGTCGGAATACTGTTAGCTTTGATAGGTTATTCGGTAACTAGAAGTTGTAGAACGGTGCGGTAAGCATTGATCTTATTTTATTGAGGGTAGGTTTGTTTGCCAAATAATATTTGGATGATTAATTTTGCTTTATTCCACTGACGCCGGCGTATTCGATTGAGTAGTTGTAATAGGGTAGCTAAATAAACCGTTAAAAGCGCTTCCGGGTAGAATTTTCGAGTGACCTTTAATTTATTTCTAAAAAGATAAAAATCCGCAAAGAGTGAGGATTCCTGAGTTAAGTTTTTAGAGCCAATACTGGCCCCTTCCTTATGAAAAACTTTCGCTTCAGGGCAGTAACACAGTTGGTATTGGTCGTTGTTTCTAATGCACCAATCAATCTCTTCATAATACAAAAAATAGTCTTCCGACATAAGGCCAATATCCGTTAAAAAATTTTTGGGAAGTAGCCAGGATGCCCCGTGTATATAGGATAACTGTTTTTCAAAATTGGCGTGGTTAATTTCAGCATGAATAGAAGTCCCTCGCCCTAATGTTTCTGAGGCTATGCCACTCCATTTATTGTAGTGGCACCCACCTAACGCTTGTATGATTTCAGGCGCATGATAAAAATATTGTACGCTCCCGCATAGGTTTTTGGAGGAGTGAGATTGTGAATAAGTAATCATTTTAGATAAGCAGTCAGGGGCTACAACCGTATCGTTATTTAGGAGCCAGATGTAATCAAAGTCATCGCGTTTTAGTGCGTAACGGAGCCCTACATTATTCCCTCCTGCAAAACCTAAATTACCCCCCGTTTTTATCATGATTAGATCAACGTCGGGATTAGATATATTTCCCCTTTCAGCTTGATCTCTTTCCAGTAAGGCATAAGAAATAGGTTTGTCTATTGAAGGTGATACCAGTGAAGTTAAAGCAGAAGATTCAGCAATGGGAGATGAGTGCAGACCCTCTGCCCAGCGAGTGAAATGCGCTATTGAATTATCCGATGAGTCATTATCACAAAGAATAACTTGAAAGTTAGGGTGGCTTAATTTGAATACAGACTCCAAGCATTCAAGTGTGTCTAGATATCCGTTCCAATTTAGGATTACGATGTAGGCATTCATGTAGGAAATTATATGAAATTAGTACTACTAAGTTTTGTTGATAATTTCACTTTTACAAACAATTCTTAGAAGTTTTATTTATTAGCGATAGATATTTTTCCTATTTTGAGAATGTGAAATAAATTTTTGAGATTTTTTTTGAAAATGCTATGCATTATGAGAAACATAAAAAAGAAAGGGTTGTGTATGGCCTCTATGGGGTGGTATAGAAATTGCTAAATTAATATAACTAAATCTTATTTATTAAAAAATTGGAAAAGGAATGAGTGTAAGAGAGTCATCGTCGGCATTTACTTATCATGTTTTGAAAAACATTGATCAGGAAGTAATTAATTCATTAACTAAAGATCAATTAAAAGCAATTTACGAAGGTGTTTCTGCAAGTAAGCCATATGAGAAGCACTTCGTTGATATTAGAGGTGTTATCCCACTGTTTTTTTGTCGACTTTACTTTGTTGTTTTGGTTGGTCAAGATACTCGTCCCAAAATAAGGTCACAGGACGAATTAAGGCGTAGTAATGCAGATTTATTAATTAATACAGTGGTAATGATGTTTTTATCTATACCTATTATCTTATTTTTTGTGTTGTTTTGTTATTTTTTAAAGGTGGAGTACGGGATAAATTATATTGTAGATTTTCATTTACTAGATTTATTCAAATATAAATGGTTTGAATAGGGACTTGATATTTATGTTTGATAAATTTAAAAAAAACTTATTAATTACAGTTCTTTGTTTTATGGTTTCCGGGTGTGCTTCGCCATTAAAAAATGATGATTACCGTTATAAGAAAGAGCTTGACTACTTTAGTCCCGTTGATATATCCCCAAAACTAATTAAGATGAATTATAAAGAAAAATACTCCTCTCTTATTTTATTAATCGATAATTCACCATCTATGAGTCAGTCATATAGAGGAAGGCCTAAGAAAGAATATTTGCAGATTATTTATGATCGTTTGACACAAACATTACCAAAAACGTTAAGGATAGAAAAGACAACGTTGTGGTTTGGTGGGGAGGGTGAAAAAACATTAAGTGAAACTCTTTTAAAGAGTAATCAATTACTAGCAAATAGTGGAAGTAGCTCTACCATATTAATTCTAAGTGAATGGAATAAAATTACTAGTGATTCCCGTAGTGCAGTAGAACAACTGCTCTTAACCTATGATGATAACCTTTGTATTAATATGATTGGTGTGGGTAATATTCATGCGAATAAAGGCCTTTTAAATTGGGAAAGTTGTGGCGTGGCTATAGATGCAGACAGTATTTCTACCCCCATTAGAATGGCAGATTTTGTTCGAAAAGTTTTTTTTTATGAGCCGGCCGATGTTGATGATGACGGCATATATGACTATATGGATCGTTGTAAAGATACTAAAACAGGAGTAGTTATTAATTGGTTTGGTTGTGATAAGAATAGTGGTAAGAGTCACCCATATTATTTAATACAAGGATTATTAAGAGAGCTAATATTTGTACGGCCAATTGGGTTTTGGGGATAGGATTATGAATGTTGTTTATATCCAAAATTGGATGAGCAATCTACAGTTGCTATTGATTGTTATTCACTCATTGTTTGTTACGAATGTGGCAAGCCAAGAAATAATACCAATACTACAGCCTCTAGCTGTTCAACAAAGAGCAATGCAAATGAAATCTGCTCCCTCAGGTCATGACTCTCCGCTAGTGAGTGTGGTAACACCAGAGCAAATACCTATTCAAGTGGTAGAGGTTAATGAAGAGCCCTCGGAGATAGAGAAAAAAGTCACAGAAGCATTGAATGATATTTCGTTGGAAGAGAAGATACAGAAACAAAGAGTTCAAGAAAAGTTAGAGCAGTTCGGATATAACTTGTTCTCTCAAACCCCTATTAGTATGCCTCAAGCCCTTAATGTTACTGTTCCACCTGATTATTTAATAAGTCCAGGTGATACTCTTATTGTTCAATTGTATGGTAAAACTAATGTTGAATATAAGCTTATTGTTACACGTAATGGTACTTTATTAATACCAGAGTTAGGACCTGTTCAGGTTAATGACCTAACTTATAATCAAGTTAAAGATCTTTTAACTAGTCGATTTCAGGAAGAACTTTTTGGTATTAATGTATCTATAACAATGGGGGAATTACAAACAATTTCTGTAAGAATTATTGGCGAAGTTAAAAATCCAGGTAGTTATACAATTGCTAATATGACGAGTCTTATGAATGCTTTGTTTGTAAGTGGTGGTATTAATAGAACAGGTAGTTTAAGGAATATAAAATTAAAAAGGAACGGTGAAGTTATTGCTAATTTTGATTTATATGACGCATTGTTAGAAGGTAATGTACACAATCATATTTCACTACATCAAGGGGATGTAATTTTTGTACCCGCTATTGGGGCAACTGTTGGCATTGGGGGAGAAGTAAAAAGGCCTGCAATTTATGAGACTAAAAGTGAAAATAGTGTAGGAGAAATTATTCGCTTAGCCGGTGGGTTATTGCCAACCGCTTCACTGAAGAGTTCACATATTGAACGTATTGTTGATGGTGAATTTCATACATTAATTGATTTGAATATGGCTCTGGGGAATGCTCTTAAGACATCAATAAAGAATGGCGATCTTGTGCGTATATTTGCCGTTAAAAATATTATTGACAAGGTTGTATTGATAAGTGGTCATGTGACAAATCCAGGTGCTTATCAGTATAAAAAAGATATGCGTATTTCAGACCTGTTGCCTTCTGCATATTTAATGCAAGCTAATGCCGATACAAAATTTGCATTACTTCGCCGAGAATTGAGAGATAAGCGGCTTATTGAAGTTAAGTATATTGATTTGGCCCAGGTATTTTCTAGGCCTCATTCAGAAAATGATTTGCTATTAAAAGAACGGGATGAGCTTATTATTTTTGATTTGGCAGGGAGTCGTGAAAAACGATTGTCGGGAATTATTAACGATCTACAAATACAAAGTACTTATGATGCTCCGCCAAAGGTGTTTACAGTTTCTGGACATGTCCGATTCCCGGGTAAATTCCCCTTGGAACATGCAGCTCGTTTTTTAGATGTTATGGACGTGGCTGGAGGTATTCAAGTGGGTACCGATAGAGACTATGCATTAGTAGCAAGGAAAACATACCCGCGAGGTTATTTGGATATGTTTTCAGTGCAATTAGATAAGGCCCTTTCTCAGCCATTATCTGAGTGGAACCCATATATCCATCCTGAAGATAAAATATTTATTTTTAATGACCAAATAGATAGAGAGAAATTTATTAAGAGAGAAGTAGCTCAATTGTTACAACAAACTCGTTTTGGAAATAGTGCCCCAGTGGTTTCAGCAGAAGGGAGTATCAGGCATGCAGGAACTTATCCACTAGAGCCTGGCATGAGAGTTACTGATCTATTGAGGGCGGCAGGTGGATTAAGTGATAATGCTTTCGGGTTAGCCGCAGAACTTACTAGATATCAAATAATAGATGGGCAGTATAAAGTTGCTGACCATCATTTTATTGATCTAGCTAATATAATGAAGGGTAAAAAAGAAAGTGATTTGATTCTTCACTCCTATGATTTTTTGATGATTAGGGAAAAACCTGACTGGTTTTCAGAGCGTATTGTTGAGCTTGCTGGCGAAGTAGTCTATCCAGGTAAATATACTGTTTCAAAAGATGAGACCCTTTGTAATGTATTGCATCGAGCAGGGGGTCTGACAAACAAGGCCTATCCTTTTGGTGCGATTTTTTCACGAGAAAGTGTGAGATTAAAACAGCAATCATCAATCATCTCAATGAAAAAAAGGTTAGAGAAATTAATTATAAATAAGCATTTGTCACCAGGGTTTCAGCAGTCAACTAAGCAAGCTCCAATGAGTAATGGCGGATCTTCAAAGCTAATCAGGCAATTAGTCCAGAGCTCATATAAAAAAAATGATGCATTTTCTCGGGTGGTTATAGATCTTGAAAAAATAAATGCTTGCCATGAAGATGCAGACCTGTTTCTGGAGGATAAGGATAAGTTATTTGTACCTGCTTTGTCATATGATGTAAGTGTAGTGGGTGAGGTATATAATCCAGGAAGTCATGCATTTGAACCCAGTCAAGGAAGTCAGGACTATATAAATAAAAGTGGCGGTGTTACTCAATATGCTAATAATTCACATGCTTTTGTCATTCAAGCTAATGGTGAGGTTACGTCAGTACGATCAGGCGGCATGCTGGAATTTGTTGGTAATATTGATATAAAACCAGGAGCAACTATCTTTGTGCCAATTGATATCGATAGGCGTAATACGCTAGAAACATTGCAGTCATGGGCCGATATTGTTTTTAAATTAGCAGTATCAATGGCAGGTCTAAGTCTTTTGGTAACTCCATGATAATAAAGTATGAGATATAGAAAAACAGAGACGAAATTTTATGATTATGGGTTCTAGTAATAATCAATTAGATAATGTCATAGATCAAGAAATTGATCTATTTGAATATTTAATTGTTTTGATGCGAAATAAATATAAAGTGATTTTTATTTCAGTGGTTATGGCTGTTATTGCTTATATCTCATGTGGGTTTATGGAAGAAAAATATGAGAGTTATGTCCATGTTGCGCTAGTAGGAAAGGAGGTTTTAGGTGGTGTATCTCCAGATAATAGACGTGCTCCTGAAGTTATGACCATGGTGGAGCATGGGTTTATTACAAATATTATTCATGATAACGATAAGGATCGAGTTCTGGCAAAAATGCGGTCGCAGTTGTTTACAGAATATTTTATTAAAAAAAATAACTTATTACCCTTTATCTTCAAGGAAGACTGGGATGGCGAAAAGAAAACATGGGTAGAAGGGTTTTCAGTAAGTATGCCTTTAGCTGTTAAGATTTTTAAAGAAAAAAATGTCTCAATTAATGTTAACGATGAAACAGCTCTTGTGGCTGTGAAAATAACATGGGGGGATCCCAAGGAGGCTGCGAATTTGGCAAATAAGTTTGTAGAAGATTTTAATGGGTTTATGCGAGATTTAGCTGTCTCTGATGCAATTAAAAAAGAACAGTTTCTTACTAGTGAGCTTAAAAAATCCAAGATAGTTGAAGTTCGTAAATCCATTTATAGATTAATGGAAGCTCAGCTAGTTCTCAAAATGTTAGCGCATAGCAAGATAGACTATTCGCTAGAAGTCCTAGATCCCGCAGTATCGCCCTTTGATAGATCGGCCCCTTTGAAAAAGAAGATAACATTGCTGACGTTGTTTGGATGTTTATTTGTAAGCTGTGCATTCTTGATTGGCAGGGTCATACTTATAAAGTTTAAGACAGTAATAGATAACTATGACAAGGATGCTAATAATGATTCTAAAACGACAGCTATGTTAGACGAGGTTTCAGATGAATTTTCCAGGTAAAAATGGGGTTCTAGCTGTTACAGAATCATTAGATATTCTGCATATTGTTTTAATGATAATTTCTATAGGATTGTTATTAGTAATATTTTTTCTTAGTAATAAAGTAAGACGTAATAGGCTAACTCAAGAGCCAGTTTTGATAACAACTGAAATGGTTGCTGGGGCTACTGAGTTGTTATGTGAAGATGATTTAGAACATCCGGGTGTGGAAAAAAAAAGAAAGACGTTAGATAGTTTTTTAGTCAAGAATTCTGTAATTAATTTTGCAGGGCAAGTTATACCGCTGATTGCAGCTTTTATTGCAATTCCAATATTGATTAGAGAATTAGGCGTGGATAGGTTTGGTGCCATTACTCTGGCTTGGATGCTAATTGGTTATTTTAGTGTTTTTGATATGGGATTGAGTAGAACCGTTGCTCATATTGCATCTCAGAAACTCTCTGAAGGGAAGGAAAATGAAATCCCTATATTGGCGTGTACAGCTTTATTTTTGATGGCTATTTTAGGGGGATTAGGTGGGGTATTATTATCTGTTGGCGGGTGGTTTTTTGTCCATTTAGTGCCGTCATTTCCAAGTCACTTGATATCCGAAATACAAGTATCTTTATTATCTATTGGAGTGATTCTGCCTTTTGTTATATTAACATCAGGAATAGTGGGTCTATTACAGGCATATCAGAAGTTTTTAGTTATAAATTTCATAAGAATTCCTATGGGATTATTTAGTTATTTAGCGCCTTTGGCCGTGATTCCATTTACGAATAATTTGGCTATATTAATTGCAACTCTTTCTGCAGGTAGACTGATTTCATTTCTAGCGCATGCTTTAGCAGTTAGGCAAGTTATCCCGGGTATTTATAGTAAAGGGAAAGTAGATAGGAAACTTTTTAAGACATTGTTAACTTTTGGAGGCTGGCTAACAGTCAGTAATGTGGTGGCGCCTATAATGTTATATATGGACCGCTTTATTGTTGGATCATTTGTAGCATTGTCTGCAGTTTCTTATTATACAACGCCGTTTGAAGTGGTTACTAAATTGTTGATAATACCTACGTCAGTAATGGGCGTGTTTTTCCCAGCTTTTAGTGCAAGTTTTCATAAAGATAGAAAGCAGGCTAAATTTTTATACCATCAGGTGATTAAATATATTTCTTTAATATTATTACCGATTTGTTTTGTAATTTTCAATGGTGCTAAGTGGGGGTTAACTTTTTGGTTGGATGATCCAGGCTTTGCAGAAGCTAGTTATCAAGTTGCTCAATTATTTGTTATTGGGGTATTTTTTAATAGTTTAGCGCAGCCTTCTTTTAATCTTATCCAGGCTGCAGGTCGACCTGATTTGACAGCAAAACTACACTTATTAGAGTTGCCTTTTTATTTGTCTTACCTGTGGTATTTTGTTGATCAGTTAGGAATATTAGGTGCAGCTATTGCTTGGGTCATTAGGGTATTTTTAAGTAGTGTAATACTTTTTATATTGGCGCATAAACAATTAAAACATGGTGAGTATTTGAAAAATGAAAAAAGTTGAAATATCAATTTATTGTGCATCGGATAGGTTTAATTATGGTGATTTATTATTCCCATTAATCTTACACAAGTTTATTTCTTTAAAAATACCAGGAGTGAACATTGATAATTATGCGATGGAGGATAGTGATTTGTCCTCTTTAGGTGGAATGCCAACGCATGGTTTGAAACGGCTGATTAGTGATGGTAGGAAAAAAAATAATCATTATGTTATTGTGGCCGGCGGTGAGGTATTGGGAGCAACATGGTTTAAATTGTATCGATATATTCTCCCGCAAAAATATAGTTGTTTGTGCCGTATTATTAATAAGTTATTTAGCCAAAATCTTCTTGATAGTGTCGTCAGAAAGTTGTATGGCAGTCGACTGGTTTCACCATTTGTATTGTCTACAGAAGAGCTTGGAGGAAATACAAAAATAATTTTTAATACAGTTGGAGGCTCTAGTTTAGAGGCGCATAGCAATAGTTTTAGAAAACGTATAGCATCAATAGTAGAAGAGTCATTATATGTATCAGTTAGAGATTATGAGACTGAGACTATTTTAAAAGAAAATGGCGTTAGTCAGGTTCATTTAGCCCCAGATAGTGCTGTTGTAATGTCAGACCTTTTCCCTTCTCATGAACTGAATCAGATGGTATGCCAGGAAGTTGAGAAAATATTCAGTGATTTTTCCAAGGGCTATTGGTGTTTCCAGGTTAGTGAAGATCATGCGAGAAATCATTTAGAGGTTATTGCCGCTCAAATCGATAAAGTGAACCAACAATTTAATATTGGTGTCGTTTTGTTGCCCATTGGACGCGCATCTGGTCATGAGGATCAAATTCCTTTGCGTAAGATATCAGAGCGACTGAATTCTCCGTGGCGGTTACCTGAAAGTATTGGTGTTTTTGATATTATGGCTTTGATTGCAGGTTCAAGATTGTATGCAGGGACAAGTTTGCATGGTGTTATAACATCAACATCGTTTGCTGTCCCTAGAATTGGTTTAACGCACAAAGTACCTAAATTAGCTGCGCATCTTAAGTGTTGGGATATAACTGAATTTCAACATTGTGTAAAATTTGAGAAACTTGCAATGAGTGCAGATTCTGCAATGAGAGTTTCAGAAGAAATATTAAATGACAAATGCAATGAACTTATTGGTAAGGCTAATTTTGTATTAAATCAATTAGTCAAAGAAGTAAATAATGATGCTTCGATAGAGCTTGTAAATCATGATGGCCAATGAATGTTTCTTTAGGTAAGTTAATAGATTTTTCTTATTTCATAATTTTTTTTTCAGGCTATCAAGGGGGTAAATATTTTGCTCATAATAGACTTCAAGAATTAGCTTTTGCCTCAACATTTGCACTTTTTATGTTTGGAGCGATAAAGCTGGCTATGATGAGGTCGAAAATAAAGTGGAGGTGGTGGTTTTGGAGTGCGCCTCTATTAGTTGCATATCCCATGCTTGTTGCTCCCATAAGTTTTTCTATCAATACAAATGCAAATTTCTTTTTTAGTTTTTTTGCTACAAGAGAGTTTTTAATGGCTTTCTTAGCGCCTAGTATTTATTTTATGTATAAATTAGGTTATCCGATAGAACGGTTAGAAAAGGTTTTTGTGGTCAGTCTTTTTTTTCTAATTATTAATTATTTATTTCATTACTTTCGCTTAGATCTAAGAGAAACATTTTTGGGTGGGGGCTATATGTCTGCACAGGTTACATATGATGAGTGGAGGGGCTTCAGGTTAAAACCACCGACTTATGCGCTATTTTTAATAACAGTATATTGTCTGATATTTCTAGTGCAGGAAAATTTGGTTGTTAAGAAGGTTGGAGTAGTCTTGGCTTTATGTATGATCGGTTATGTATGGTATATCTTGTTGCAGCGATCACAAATAGCAGGGCTAGCATTGTCGTTATTACTTTATCCACTATTATTTAGTAGACCAAAGCGCATTAATCTGTTGCTCTTTGGGATTCCAATAATTTTTCTGGCAATCTTAATGGGTAGTGAAAGTTTTATTGATATTTTTATGGAACAAGACAAGATAAGGGCGAAATCTTTTAATACGGCAATAAAAATGTTTTTTGAGGTTCCCTTGTTTGGTTTTGGTCAGGCAAGTAATGCGGGAGTAACTTACCAAAGCTTATTTGGATATCGTTTTTTTCCTTCAGACCTAGGGTTAATTGGTGTTTTTTTTAGATTTGGCTTGATTGGTGGGTTCATATATTTATTTTTTTTATTCTTTATTTTTGCAAGAATTGTAAAGGCAAACTGGTCTTTTAGAATTATTTATAAGAAACATAACCCTGTCATTTTAGCGTTATTGATTTGGATGATTAGTGTCACTATTAATATTATTTTGATCCCAACATTTGGATATATACAAGGGATAACAACGGGAGCTTTAATTATTGGACTAACAGCATGTTACCGTGATTATTTTGAGCAAGATAGGAGTGGTAATGTTAGATGCCTACAATGAAAGTAGAAGCAAAAGTAATCTATAGGGCTACGTATGGATAAGCAGTTTAATAATAAAGATATAGTAAATAAAGGGTTGTTTTATTTGGGTTATATCACTCTTATGGGCCCGCCTCGAGCTTCTTATATGTACAGCTACTCAACTAATATAGGAGCAGAATTATATTCCTCCCCTTTGTGGGTAGTTCTTATGGTTGAGACTGCAGTGCGGGGCGCTTTTTTTATTATGCTTGGTTATTTAGTTGAGTCAATTGTGGGTGTTGTATTGTTCGCTAAATTCCATGGTGATTATTTTCTAAAAAGTTTAATGGTTCTTGGAGGGATTCATGTTTTGGCTTACTTTATTGGTATAGGAATTATTGCGCAAAGGGAAAGAATGTTAGGTATGTTTATTTATCGTATAGGACGTAATTTTTCTTATGCGTTTGTTGTTGCTCTTTTTTCAGAACTCTCAATTTTAACCTATCAATATGTTGATGATATCAAGTTGTTTTCTGGTTCATTTGTTGAACAAGGATTCATGTTTACTTTAGAATTTTTTATAATTTTAGGTTTTCTTGAGGCCTTTTATCGCCGGAATAGGGATGCGTCTACACTTACATACATAAAGGACTAAATATATATGAAAATTATTCCTGTAATACTTTCTGGTGGATCTGGTTCTAGGCTTTGGCCGTTATCACGTGAACTTTATCCGAAGCAATTTCTGCCTCTAATTACCGAGAACAGTTTATTTCAGGAGACCATAACTCGCTGTAGTTCGATTGCTAACGTGGTTGTTGAAGACCCTATAGTGGTGTGTAATGAAGAACATCGGTTTATTGTTGCTGAACAAATGCGTGACCAGGGGATTTATCCCTCCGGTATTTTATTAGAACCCATAGGGCGAAATACAGCGCCGGCAGTAGCTGTGGCGGCACAGTATTTGAGTGCTAAATATAAGCGTGCAGATGATGATTTGTTGTTATTGGTGTTGCCCGCGGATCATGTGATTGAAAATACGAATGCTTTTGTCTGTGCAGTAGAAAAGGCAGTAAGATTTGCAGCCTCTGGTGAGGTGGTTACTTTTGGTATTGTGCCGACCCAGGCACATACGGGCTATGGGTATATTAAAAAGGGAAATGAAAAGGATTCATTGGACGGTTTTGATGTTGCACAATTTATAGAAAAACCTGACCAAGAAACGGCGGAACATTATTTCACTAACGGAGATTATTTATGGAACAGTGGGATGTTTTTATTCCAATCATCCACTTTTCTTGATGCACTCCAGCAATTTAATCCAGTAATGGTTGAGGCTTGCCAGAAGGCTGTCGATCATTCAGTATCGGATCTAGACTTTATTCGTCTTGATTTAGAATCATTCACAGCCTCTCCGTCTGATTCAATTGATTATGCCGTTATGGAAAAAACAATTGATGCCGGCATGACGACGACGGTTGTTCCATTAGATGCAGGTTGGAATGATGTGGGGTCATGGGATTCTTTATGGGAGGGTCTACCCCATGGTGAGGGGGGTAATGTACTAAAAGGTGAAGGTTTTTTAGAAAACACTGAAAATTCACTCATCTATTGTGACCAAGGTATTGTGGCAACTATCGGTATTAATGATTTAATTGTTGTACGTACAGCAGATGCTTTATTGGTTGCTGATCGCAAACAATCGCAACAGGTCAAGGGAATAGTTGATAAGTTGAAAAAAGGAAACTCCCCTCAAGCGTTTATTCAACGTAAAGCTTCACGCCCGTGGGGGACTTATGATTGTATTGATGAGTCCGATCGATTTAAGGTGAAGCATATAGTTGTTAAACCCAAAGCAAAATTATCATTACAGATGCATCATCATCGTGCAGAGCATTGGGTCGTAGTAAAAGGTACTGCAAAAGTTCAGCGTGGTGATGAAACGATATTGCTAACAGAAAACGAGTCAACGTATATTCCTATTGGTATGAAACATGCGCTTGAGAATCCGGGTACGATTCCTCTTGAATTAGTCGAGATTCAAAGTGGATCCTATTTAGAAGAGGATGACATTGTTCGGTTTGAAGATATCTATAAACGTCAGTAGTTATTTTGGACCTTTCATTCAATGCAAGGTAACTTTTCACAATAAGGTTATGAAAAATGCCAGAGAATAAAATTTCTTTTTTTAATATTGTCATTGATAATCTTTCGATGTCGGAAACGCTAGCTAAAATTGATGAATTTGTTGCCAGTGACAAACATAAAATAGTCGTTACTCCGAATGTTGATCATTTGGTAAAACTACAAACGGACAAGGTGTTTTTAAGCGCCTACCAATCTGCGAATTTGGTACTTACTGACGGAGTCCCTTTGCTTTGGGCAGCTAAAATAATGGGAACACCGATTAAAGAAAAAGTATCAGGATCAGATCTTTTCCCCAAACTGTGTGAGCGGGCGGCGCTTAAGAACTATAGTTTGTTTTTTTTAGGTGGGCTGGAAGGTGTGGCGGAAAAGGCGGCCCAAAAACTTAAAGAAGATTATCCTGATTTGAATGTGACCGGAGTCTATTCCCCCCCTTTTGGTTTTGAGGATAAAGCTTTGGAGAATGAAAAAATACTTAAGCTCATTAACATGCATAAGCCTGATATTCTTTGTGTGGGCTTAGGTGCACCTAAGCAAGAAAAATGGATATATAAACACCGTGATCAGCTTAAAGTAAAAGTCTCTTTAGGTATTGGGGCGTCATTTGATTTCGTTGCAGGAAACGTCCAGCGAGCGCCCATATGGATGCAAAATAATGGTCTTGAATGGTTTTATAGGACTATGCAAGAGCCGAAGCGAATGCTTAAACGCTATTTTATTGATGCTGTTTTTTTTATACCTCTTATTGTGAAATATTGGTTTAAAAACAAAAGGTCTAGAGATTCTTTATCGTCACATTATTAGTTTAATTGTATTTTAAATATTTCTTGTATTATTTGCGCTGTAGACATTTACATTTGTGCCATTTTAACTATTTTTTGAGGTATTAATAATTACCTTAGGGAGTGATTTTAATGTCACAGCTAACCCATTTACAGCGTTTAGAAGCAGAAAGTATACATATCATTCGTGAGGTTGCAGCTGAAGCCAGAAATCCGGTGATGCTTTATTCTATCGGAAAAGATTCAGCAGTCATGCTTGATTTAGCCATGAAAGCATTTTACCCGTCCCCAATTCCTTTTCCCTTGTTGCACATTGATACGACTTGGAAGTTTAAAGAGATGATTGCATTTCGTGATCAGTTGGTTTCTCAGTATGGATTACAATTGTTAGTTCATATTAATCAAGAGGGTGTTGATCAAGGTGTTGGCCCTTTTAGTCATGGTTCTGCAGTCCATACGGATATCATGAAAACCCAAGGACTCAAACAGGCGCTTGAGAAATATGATTTCGATGTAGCTTTTGGTGGAGCGCGTCGTGATGAAGAACGGTCGCGTGCAAAAGAACGTTTATTCTCTTTTCGTAATCAACAGCATTGTTGGGACCCTAAACAACAGCGCCCTGAGTTGTGGCGTATTTATAATACTCGTATTCATAAAAAAGAAAGTATTAGGGTGTTTCCGCTCTCCAATTGGACTGAGTTAGATATTTGGCAATATATTCATCTAGAGAAAATTCCAATTGTTCCCTTGTACCTAGCTAAAGAGCGTCCTGTAGTGATGCGAGATGGCACTCTTATTATGGTTGATGATGAGCGAATGCCTTTAGAGGCAACCGAAGTGCCAGAGCAGCGTATGGTGCGTTTCCGTACGTTAGGTTGCTACCCATTGACTGGGGCAATTGAATCAACCGCAAAGACGATCCCAGATATTATTGAAGAAATGCTTTTGTCACGTTCCTCAGAACGGCAGGGGCGTGTTATTGATAAAGATCATGGGGCCTCCATGGAGCAGAAAAAGCAAGAAGGTTATTTTTGATATTTTCATTTAATAATGAGGGTGTATTTAATGTCAGCCATGATTAAGAATGATATTCATGAATATTTACACAAGCAAGAGTGTA
>ENA-OSET01002579-OSET01002579.1-sediment-metagenome-genome-assembly--contig:-NODE-2579-length-17345-cov-5.714675_pt1 | contig 17345 bp, 10 predicted proteins | sample MGYA00237882_ERZ534229 | MGnify/ENA primary metagenome ERZ534229 (study PRJEB26408, sample SAMN06266212) | sediment metagenome | isolation source: Hudson Canyon methane seep mesocosm | place... | reverse complement strand
ATAGCTTTGGTTTATTGAAAAAAACTATCGGTCGTTTAGGCGAGCCTGTTATTCGTAAATCCATGAACTATGCCATGAAAATTATGGGCAAGCAGTTTGTGATGGGCGAAACCATTGTTGCGGCAACAGAGCGTGCGGCGACAAAAGAGCAACAAGGTTATGTGTACTCTTACGATATGCTTGGCGAAGGTGCACGCACCATGGCGGATGCAGAGCGTTATTTGAAAGCGTACCAAGATGCGATAGTCACTATTGGTAATGCGGCGGTTGCCTCAGGTAAAAATGATCCGCGGAGAGTGCCAGGTATTTCGGTGAAGCTTTCTGCTATTCATCCCCGTTATGAATTCACCCACAAAACACGCGTGATGACTGAGATAGTACCAAAACTTAAAGCACTGTGTTTGCAAGCAAAGCACTACAACATTGGTTTAACGGTTGATGCTGAAGAATCCGAACGATTAGATATCTCACTTGATGTGATTGAAGCCGTCTTTAGTGATGATGAATTAGCGGGTTGGAATGGTTTTGGTATGGCACTACAAGCTTACCAAAAGCGTGCTATTTTCGTCGTGGATTGGTTGCGTGAATTAACCTTGAAAGTTGATCGGAAAATGATGGTGCGTCTTGTTAAAGGCGCTTATTGGGATACTGAAATTAAGGATACTCAAAAGGATGGTCATCAACATTTTCCTGTTTTCACACGTAAGTCTTCTACCGATGTTTCTTATCATGCTTGTGCGAATAAATTATTAGATTACAGAGACACGATATACCCTCAGTTTGCGACACATAATGCCTATACAGCAGCCACGATTGTTGAACTTGCCGGTGATGACAAAGAAGGTTTTGAATTTCAATGTTTACATGGTATGGGTGATTCGTTATATGACCAAATTGTCAAAAATGAAAGTATTCAATGTCGTATCTATGCACCCGTTGGACAACATGAAGATTTACTGGCTTATTTAGTGCGTCGTTTTTTAGAAAATGGTGCTAATTCGTCATTTGTAAATGCTATTGTTGATGAATCTCAACCGGTTGAATCTTTACTTGAAGACCCTGTTGAGAAAACACAGCGTTTAAAAGACAAGTACAACAAGCAAATACTCAAACCTATTGCCTTGTATTACAGCGAAAACGGTACAGACCGTGACAACTCTAAAGGTCTTGATTTAACCGATATTAATATCATTACCCCGTTGAAAGTATCACTGGATAATTGGTTTGAAAGTAACCGACTGAATGAAAGTGATATCCCTAAGGGGGCGAGTGCTGTTAAAAATCCAGCGAACCATAGTGAGGTTATTGGTTTTCACCAGCATCACGATAAAGATCAAATGTTGGCGATGATCGATACGGCGCAAGCGGCCTTTATTTCATGGTCAGAAACACCCGTCACTGAGCGTGCGGCATTATTATGCCGTGTTGCTGATATTCTTGAGCGTCATACCGACGAGCTTATCGCTTTGTGTATCAAAGAAGCGGGTAAAATTGCACAAGATGGTATTGATGAAGTACGAGAAGCGGTTGATTTTTGTCGTTATTATGCACAGCGTGCTATTGAACTTGAAGATGATGAGCGTCTTGAAGCCCGTGGTGTGGTGTTATGTATCAGCCCTTGGAATTTCCCATTAGCTATATTTTTAGGTCAAGTTGCCGCCGCCATTGCTACCGGTAACACGGTATTGGCCAAACCAGCGGAGCAAACCAGCTTAATAGCTTTGCGTACCATTGAATTAATGAAATCAGTAGGTTTACCTGAAGGTGTTGTTCAAGCGGTGATTGCTCGTGGCAGCCAAGTGGGTAGTGTCATTATTCCCGACGAGCGTATTCAAACGGTTATGTTTACCGGCTCAACTGAAACGGGCACCATCATTTCACAAACCTTGGCTGACCGTGGTAGTGACCAAGTGCCACTCATTGCAGAAACTGGCGGTCAAAACTGCATGGTTGTTGACTCTACTGCTTTACCTGAGCAAGTCGTTGACGATGTTATTTCTTCTGGTTTTCAATCGGCAGGTCAACGTTGTTCAGCACTTCGTGTATTATTTTTACAAGAAGATATCGCAGACAACGTTATTACCATGCTCAAAGGCGCATTAGCCGAGTTACATGTCGGTGATCCCTCTCAATTAAGCACGGATGTAGGACCTGTGATTGACCAAAAGGCCCTTGATGCCCTCAATGCTCACAGTGAATATATGAAAACCAATGGCCAGTTGCTTTACCAGTGTGAAATTTCAGATGAAGTCAGCGACAACGACCACTTCTTCTTTGCACCGCGACTTTATGAAATTAGTGATATTAGCGTATTAAAGCAGGAAGTTTTTGGCCCTTGTGTTCACGTTGTGCGTTTTAAAGGCAATGAAATAGAAAAGGTTATTGATAAAATTAATGGCACTGGCTTTGGTTTAACCATGGGTATTCATACTCGCATTGAACATCGAGCCTTCGATTTAGCCAAACTCTCCCGAGCAGGTAATGTGTATATCAATCGTAATATGATTGGCGCTATTGTTGGTGTACAACCTTTTGGTGGTCGTGGCCTTTCAGGTACGGGACCAAAAGCGGGTGGTCCAAACTACCTATCGCGACTTGTGAAAGAAAAAGCGACGCCCGATGCAGAGCAATTTAACTTGCTACCGTCACATCTTGAAGCCTTAGTCAGTGATGAAAAGTCACAAGCTGATGCGAAAAAAGTGATGGGTAATGCCAATCAAGCGGAGAAAAACTGGCGATTAACTGATTTAAATACCCGTATTTCTTGTGTACGTCAGTTACTCGCAAAAATTGCCCATGTTGATATTGTTGAAGATTTAGCGGACGATTTAAGCCGTACTTTAACAGCGGCACGCTCACAACTAATTGACATAGAAAAGCGACTTAAAAAGCCAAAAATACTACCGGGACCAACGGGTGAGTCTAATGTTATTTATTTAGAAAACCGCGGTAATATTATCTGTTTTGTCGATAAAAACTCGACCTTTCATTTTTGGGTACTGTCCATTGTAACGGCTCTGGCAACCGGTAATACGGTTGTTACCGTTGTGTCTGATTTGTTCTATGACGAAGCCATGGCATTTCGAGATAAGTTTATTGCGACAGGTGAAGATAAAAACGTTTTCCAAGTAGCAAGATTGCGTCACCTATCCACAATGTTGGCACATCCAACGTTATCAGGTGTTGTTGTTGATAGTCAGTGTGATCGTAAACATTACATCAGTGAGGAATTAGCTCAACGTAAAGGTGCGATATTGCCAGTAATAAGCTCTGAGTATATGGACAATTTGATTCAACGTTTATTAACAGAAAAAACAATCAGTATTGATACTACAGCATCTGGTGGTAATACTTCTTTGATGACCTTGGTGGAAGAAGATTAACCTTTCTTAAGTGTATTTAAATAATAAAAGCGAGCATCATATGATGCTCGCTTTTTTGTTTATGGTGTTATTTTGTTTGCCCATTAATACAATAGCACCTATATTCAATAGACTGTTCATAGCGTTGTTAAATAGTAGGACGTTTGTTTATATTAACTTTTTATAAAACCAATCCATATTCTCTTATATTCTCTCCTTGTATTAGCTTTTTTCTGAAAACTGTGTGTTTTTTGATGTATTTAATGGTTTCTCAAGCTAGTTTTGCCTCAACCGACACTCCTTCTGTTGATGCGCAGTCTCTATTTGATCAGGGGAAGGTAAGCCTGTCTGGTGATTGGAATTTAAAGTGGGGTGATTGGGTCCCTTTTGAAGATATTCATAATAATGAAGCAGAAATGCAAGTTGTACGTTTACCCAACTTTCTTGCTAAAATTATTGATAACACGAATCAAACAAAGCCAAGTACGATTTATGGCTATGGCACTTATGCCATTAAAATAAAGAATTTAGATCGAGTATTTACCAATCCTTCGATTTCAATGCGTTCTGTAACTGATGCATGGCAGGCTTGGTGGATAGATGAGTTAGGTAACGTTTCATTTTTAGGAGAGTCAGGAAAAATATCTAAGACACGCCAAAAACAGCAGGTACGCTATAAGCCAGAAATCATTCAACTACCTGTGAATAGCCAACATGGGACGCTAGTCATTTATATTTCAGTGCATGTTTATGACCGTTCGGGCGTATACGGTGAAATGAACATTGTTGAACATTCTGTTGCAACTAAAACAATACTATCTGATCTTACCTATCGTGCTGCCATTATGGGTGTTGGTATAATGGTTGTTTTACAAAACTTGATATTTTTTATTCAGCGTCCTAAAGAAAAGACATTATTACTGTTTTCAATGTTTGCATTTATCGTTTTATTTAGAACTATATTATCGAGTGATTATTTTTACTATTTCATTAATAATCCTCTTTATTTTGAGTGGATCACTAAGCTTGAATACATCTTTATAATTTGGCCCGGGGTTGCAGGTTTACACTTCTTTGCAGCAATATTACCCACTAAAAATTCAGCTAAAGTTGTTAAGTTCTCCTCTCTCATACTATTTATTACGATAATTATAAGTATGGTGATCCCTGTTCATCAAATGGTTATAGAGGTACTGTTTTATCAAGTGACATTGGTAATTCTAGCCGGTTATGTTATTCGCCTTTTAGTCTTAGGTGTTATAGCAAAAATTGAAAATGCATTATTGCTTTTAGTGAGTATAACGCCATTATTTTTAGCGATAATTAATGACATAGTGGCAACGCAATTGAGTTACTACAATGTATTTATTGCTGAATATGCCTTGTTTCTTTTCATCTTTATTCAAACTCAAATGCAAGCTTCTCGTTTTGTAACGGCTTTAGATACTGCCGAGCACCTTACGGACAATTTACAGCGAGAAGTCGCCGCTAAAACTAATGAGCTATCAGATAGAAACATCCAACTTCAAGAAAAAGCCAATTACCTTGAAGTTCAGCACGATGAAATCAAATTACAGTCGGGCACCGATCATTTAACGGGACTTTATAATAGACAAACGTTAGATAGTTATAGCGCGGCTGCTTTTGAAATGGCCTTGAAGAATAACCAAAATTTATCGCTTATGATGATTGACCTTGATAACTTCAAGAGAATAAATGACCAATATGGTCACTTAGTTGGAGATGAATGTCTCAAAGCTACGGCCGAATTTTTGTTAAGTATTCCTTTACGTAAAGATGATTTAATTGCTCGGTACGGTGGGGAAGAAATGGTAATTGTACTGATAGATAGCCCCATCAAAAGAGCGGAAAAGATTGGACAAGACATTTGTGACGGCTTAGTGGGAAATATCGTAAAGGGTGAAGACTACGACATCACGCTAACTGCAAGTATAGGTATAGCAGAACGCTGTTATCATGAAACGAATAGTGTGCAGACATTACTTCAACTCGCCGATACTGCATTATATAAAGCGAAATCTAACGGTAAGAACCGTGTAGAGATCGCCACACTAATAAGTGATGAAGGAGAATAGATTTATAGTTATACCCGTTGTCTTATTTTTTATTCACCATTAAATATTTCATCTAACTTTAAGCCTGTTAATTTAGTCAAACTTTTTACGACATAAAACATAATCGCTATGAGCATTATCATTGAAGGAATGGCAATTATTGGATAGCTTATCAAGGTCATTTCACCCAATTGTTCATTAAATTCTGCGGTACCGGCAGGGCTCACTACAATCCATTTTGCCAATATGTAATTCATAACAGCAGAAAAAACAAAGGTGATTGCAAGAAGATGATTTGCCCACTGAATTCGTGTTTTAAACACATCAGTTTTGTTTTTATTTGATAGGGTTTGATAGATTAACTCTAAATTAAACAAAAGAGGGTTTAACATTATTTTGGCAATTAATGGTTTTCCCCAAAAGCCAGAGATTAGCACAACTAAGCCTATCGCAGATGGAATTGCGGCTTCTTTAATCGCCAGCCATTCAACATCTAATTCAAATAAACCAATACCACCTGTTAATAAGGTACTTATAAACCCGAGTAACGAAATGAAATTCATCGACTTATTTTTAACAAAATCATACAAGCCAAAACCCAACGGAAATAATAACGCTATAATTAAGGCATTCACAGAGCCTAAATATTCATCCCCCGATAATTTCATTAAAATAACAGATGGAATAGCAATATTAAAAATGAGTTCTAAAAATGTATTAGGACGTTTAGCAGGTGTTTGAGTTGACATTATATTTCATATTAAGGAGAAACTGACAAGCGTCAGTCTATTTAGGTCTGCATACATGTTATCGAATAAAAGATAAAAAGTCATATTATAATCGAGCAGGTTGTTGATAACTGCTTATTTGCGATTTTGTGTCAGAGAAAATCTCTTTGGTTATGAAAGATCGCAACCAAAGAGTATAAACTCACTTTTCTCTTTATGCCGTCGTTAGTTTAAAACTTAGCACTAACCCAAAGCCAAACTTTATCTGTATCAACTTTACCTGCAGTGGAATCACCTGCTGAATAAGCCGCATACTTCAAGCCAGCCTTATAATTTTTAGCGAACTTTTTAGCGTAAACGGCATTAATTTCACTGCCTAAATCATCAACCGTATCAGTTGATTCATCAGCAGAGTAATCATGAATTGTGACTGTCCAACCGCCGCCAAATGCTTTACCTGACACTGAGGCATAAAGATCAACTAAGCCTTCTTTTGGTGTGCCTAAAAATTGGTCTGCCCAACCATTGAATTTATGAAGTGTCGCAAGTGGTGTTGCAAACCCATACATTGAATCATCACTACCCAGAACTTCTGCACCTAATTTAACGGTTACAGCATCAAAGCTGTATCCACCTTGAATGGCCATATAACTTGCAGAATAGTCAGTCACACCGCTTTCTGAATCTTGAGTAGCAAATTCGGCTGAATATGAAAGTTTGTCTTTTTTACCGTTAAAACTCACACCGAAAGTATCTAAGCTATTAGCTGTTCCTTCATCAACTTCTAAGAGATAGCTGTAAGCTGTAAGTTTGCCGTAACTCGCTTTGTAGGAGATGTTAAGTAAATGGTCTTTTGAATCAAAATCTTTTTCATTGGAAAAAATACGATTACGTTTATTAATGTAGCTATAGCTCATTTTTACATTTTCTAATGCTGCGTAAGTTACTGTCGCTGCATCAAATGTTTGTCGATCTTGACGCCATCCAACATGTCCAACATAACGGTGATTATCTAAGGTTAATACTTGGCGACCGACTTTTGCGGTGATCCCATCTTTTTTGTATTGCACAAAAGCTTGGTCTATTTCAGTCGTTTCTGGATCGGCTATAACAGAATATTCCGTATTATTACCCACAGTATCGTTATAGTCGTCGACACCTAATTGGCGAGAGTCTTCTACTTCTACTGCAGCTGAAAAACCGTTATAACTTGCACTGGTATAATTTAGGCGAGTTCTTAATGTTAACGCTGAAGCCTCTTTTTTTGTATTGTCTTGATCAACTGCTTCATATCGCAAGTTTAAATCTATACTGGCTTTCGCTTTAGTTTCGCTATTTGCGGTTGCTGAAGCACTTGCACTTGCTAACAAAATCAGTGCAGAAATTTTTGAGAGTTTATGAACGGTTTGCATGGTTTATCCCTTAAAGTTTTTTAAATTTATTTTAATATTTTTAATGATTTTTACTTAACTATTAGTCGTCATAATCATCAAGCAACATTGTTTTTTTGTTGTTCAATGTCGGTTTTTTCGGCTGTTTTAGCTGTTGGCATCACTTCAACTTTTCGTTGTTTTTCATATAAAAAGGTTAAAACAGCAGAGCGAAGACGGTTATATTCAGGGTTTTCTGCCAGCGCTAAACGGTTTCTTGGGTGAGGTAAATTAACGTCTAAAATTTCACCTATGGTTGCTTCTGGTCCATTAGTCATCATTACAATGCGATCAGACAATAGAACAGCTTCATCTACGTCATGGGTTATCATAATTACGGTATTATTTAATTCTTTTTGGATCTCCATCAACGAGTCTTGCATATGTGCACGTGTTAACGCGTCAAGTGCGCCAAATGGTTCATCCATTAGTAATACTTCAGGTTGCATTGCTAATGCTCGAGCGATACCAACACGTTGTTTCATACCTCCCGATATTTCATCTGGACGTTTATGCATAGCATGATCCATGTGCACTAATTTTAAATTATGTTCAATCCACTCTTTTTTCTCAGCCTTTGACATTGTTTTGCTAAAGACTTGATCAACAGCAAGTTGAACATTTTGGAAAGACGTTAACCATGGCAATAATGAATGGTTTTGAAAGACTACTGCGCGTTCAGGACCGGGTTCATTCACTTCTTTATTTTTTAATAATATTCCACCTTTTGTGGCTTGGTATATACCTGCAACAATATTTAATACGGTTGATTTACCACACCCCGAATGGCCGATTAGCGAAATGAACTCACCTTTTTTTATTTGTAGGTCTACATCTTTTAGCGCAGTGAAACTACCTGAAGGTGTAGGGAACGCCATATCAATTTTACTGATATTCAAGAACGCTTCTTCTTTAATCATTTTGTTATTATCTGCCGTAATATTCGTAGTCGTGTTTGTTATAGTATTTGTAGTTGTCATAGTATTTTCCTTAAACACTTGCGCTTGATTTGTCCCAAGACACTTTTCTTTGTAGTACTAACATGATGCGGTCTAATAAAAATCCGATAAAACCGATTACTACCACTGCTGCCATAATGCGGGCTAAAGAGTCTGAACTACCGTTTTGGAATTCATCCCAAACGAACTTACCTAAACCCGGGTTTTGTGCCAGCATTTCTGCGGCGATAAGTACCATCCAAGCGACACCAAATGATAAGCGCATGCCAGTAAATATCATGGGAATTGAAGCGGGTAATACAATCTTCTTAATATGCGTAAAGGTTGGTAGTCGTAATACCTTACTTACATTTAATAAATCGCTGTCGATAGATGAAACACCTATTGAAGTATTGATAACCATTGGCCATAAACTACATAAGCTCACTGTGATTAATGACGTTAGAAATGATTTAGACACCATTGGATCGTCTGATACATATAAGGCACTTACAATCATGGTCACAAGGGGTAACCATGCTAGAGGTGAAACGGGTTTGAATATTTGGACTATTGGGTTTATTGCTGAATTTAATTTAGCACTTAAGCCCATCCATATACCTAGTGGTATCGCGATAAATGCAGCCACTAAAAAGCCACTGGTTACAGTAATTAAGCTGGTTAATATTTGATCGAAAAACGTTTCTTTACCTGTGTAGGATCTGGTTTTTACCACGAAGTCAGGGTTTTTTGCTAATTTTTTAGCGTTACGTATATCTTGTCTATCGTAGAATGCTTCCGCTTTTTCTCGCTCTGTATTGTGTTCGTCGTATAGTGCAGAAAATTGTTTAACAACTGCATTGGGCCCTGGAAATTCCCCTAAAGAGGTATGAATACTTGCTGCGGTGATCGACCATAAGACTAAAAATATAGCGATACCGACAGCAGGTAAAATTAGCGTGTTTGTTACTTTGTTGAATACGCTTTTCAAGGTTTTCATCATTTTCTCATTAACCGTTGAACGGTTGATTGTTGCCGTTGATAAACTCATGTTTCACTTCCTCTTATTACTTACTTTTAGCCTTGATTCAAACCATGAACCAGTCATGGTTTGAATCAGATTAACTTAAAGTTTGTCACCTTTTTTAAGGCCAATTTTGAACTTTTCTAAATAAGCGTTTGGTGTGTTGCCATCGTAAACAATGTCATCAATGAAGTGCTGTTGAGGTGGTTTGAAACCTGTCTCTGTAGCGAAGTTAGGAAATTCATTAGCTGGTATTAATTTCTCAGCAATTAACGATTTAGCCGCTTTTTCGTAGATGTCTGGACGGTAAACTTTTGCAGCAAGATCTTTGTACCATTGGTCACTCTTATCATCGCTGATTTGTCCCCAACGACGCATTTGCGTTAAGTACCAGATAGCATCCGAGTAGTATGGGTAAGTTGCGTTGTAACGAAAGAATACGTTGAAATCAGGTACCGAACGTTTATCTCCTTTTTCGTATTCAAAAGTACCCGTCATTGAGTTAGCAATTACATCGTAATCGGCGCCAACATAGTTAGATTGTGATAATATTTTTACGGCAGCAGGGCGGTTAGCGTTTTCTTTTTCATCTAGCCATTTAGCAGCACGAATAAGTGCACGTGTTAAACGAATCGTTGTGTTTGGGTATTTTTCAGCGAATTTTGCAGTGATACCAAAAACTTTTTCAGGGTTGTTTTTCCAGATTTCGTAATCAGTGACTACCGGAACACCAATGTTTTTAAACACGGCTTGTTGGTTCCAAGGTTCGCCAACACAGTAACCTTCGATAGTGCCAGCTTCCATGGTAGAAGGCATTTGCGGTGGAGGTGTTACTGAAAGTAAAGCTTCTGCATCAATTTGACCAGATGTGTCACCTTTGTGTGGAGCGTAATAACCCGGGTGAATACCACCAGCTGCAAGCCAGTAGCGTAATTCATAGTTATGTGTAGATACAGGGAACACCATGCCCATTTTAAATGGCTTACCTTTATCTTTGAACTCTTCAATAACAGGTTTCAATGAATCAGCTTTAATCGGGTGAACAGGTCTGCCATCAGCCATTTTAGGAATATTTGGCTTCATTTTTGCCCAAGTTGCATTCGATACAGTAATAGCATTACCGTTTAAATCCATTGAGAAAGGCGTAATGATGTCTGCTTGAGTACCGTAACCCATAGTTGCGGCAATAGGCTGACCAGCAAGCATGTGTGCTCCATCTAAGCTACCGTCAATAACGCCGTTAAGTAGTACTTTCCAGTTTGCTTGAGCTTCAATTGTTACGTAAAGGCCTTCGTCTTCAAAGTAGCCATTTTCATAAGCGATAGCAATAGGTGCCATATCAGTTAGTTTGATAAAACCAAATTTCAGCTCTTCTTTTTCGGGTTCGCCTAACTCTGCCGCTTGTAAAGACAAAGTGAATAGAGAGCCAGAAATACATAGTCCTGCAATAACAGTACGGCATAATTTTTTATATTCATTTTTTAAAGTTGTTTTCAAAATACCTTTCTCCAAATAAAAAAGCCCACAGAACTTCGGATACAATCCGAGTGCTGTGGGCTTCAATGCCAAACTAATAATGACTACGTCGTTGCAGTGCGATTAGTTTTAACGAAATAAGTTTATAGTCAATTTTCACTTTATAGTTAGAACAACCGCTGTTGGTTGCATTAACATGAAAACGCTATTTACTATATAGCATAATTGATGCCATCTATTATTTTGTATTTAAATCAACCGCTTGTTATTGTTCATGTGAATTTTTATTAAATGCTTTGCTTAGTTTGATCCAAAAGTGGGAAGTGTTTGCACTATTTTGGTGTATATATGGAATTACAATAAGATCATACATTTTATCGAAGACTCTACTTATCCTTCCTATATAACAGACTGATAAATATCTTCTCTATAGATTGAGCTTATGTCTAGATCCATTATTTGTTTTGCGTTTATGTGCCCATTGGCATGCATTAATTTGGCAATGTTTTCACCATAATAATGTGCTGGTCTATTGAATGCTGGATCACCTAAGGTTGAAAATTGTTGATAGTTTTCTACTTTACGTGGTGACAAGTTGTTAAGCGTTAGGCAACTTCCCAGTAATGAGGGCGCAATGACATCGATATGAGTGTCTAAGTATTTTGCACGACTCAAGAACCGTGCTGCTTCAAAACGATTGGGAATGTTTTCAAGCCATTGGCATGCTTCATATAAAGCAGAGACTAAAGCAAAGGTTGTTTCTGGGTGTTTAACTTGCCAATCAGACATTAACCCAAGTACCTTTTCAGGTGAGTCTTCCCATAAGTCAGAAGAAGTAACACCGGTAATGCCAACACCTTCTCGAACCGCTTTAGCATTCCAAGGGCTACCCACACAAAAGGCATCAAGATCGCCTGAATCCATAGATGGCACCATATCCGAAGGAGGTACAATTAACAAATTAATGTCTGATGGGCTGATATCACTGTTTTTCAGCCATTCAATAAGTTGATAATGGTGACAGCTATAAGGAAAAACGACAGCAAAGGTTAATTTTTTTCCTGCTTTTTTTCGTTCATCTATTTCATGCTTAAGTATGTTCGCCGAAAAGGGCATACTGATTTCATTTGTATTATGTTGTGCCAATATTTTTTGATAGAGTTTCGTTGATAACGTGATGCCATTACCGTTACGGCTCAATACCATTGGAGATATCACGGTTGATTCTTGCCCGTGTAAACCTAAGTTACTGGCAATGGGCATAGGTGCTAACATTTGGGCGGCGTCAATAACCCCTGTATGCAATTTATCTCTTAATGTGGCCCAAGAATTTTGTTTGGTGAGGTTAACGTTAAGTCCCCATTTTTCATAAAAGCCCATTTCATGAGCAATAATTACGGGGGCACTGTCTGTTAAGGGCATAAAGCCTAAGTTTATATTTTTTTTTTCAACATTAAACATGATTTATATTCTCTACAATTCTTTAAAACGCTTTTTAATTATCTAAAAAATGCTAGCAACAGAAAGGATGTTTTTGGCAACATCATCCATTTTCTGGCTGTTATCCATCGCCATTTTTCGAATTAGGTGATACGCGTCTATTTCAGAAAGCTGTTTCGTTTCCATTAACCAACGCTTAGCTTTATCGATATTTTTTTGACTCGATAGTTTCTGTTTAGTGTCAGCGAGTTCTTGTTTTAATCCCTGAAAAAGATCAAATCTAGCAATTGCAATATCAATAATTGATTTCACTCTTGTTTGGTTAACTTCCCCTACAACATAAGCACTAACCCCAGACTTGACCATCTGATTAATCGTGGCATTAGCACATTGTTGTTCTGAAAAAACTACGATAGGTTTTGGGGCGAATTGAGAAATTTTATTTAGATTTTCAAGCATATCTCTGTTTGGAGATTCTATATCAATAATGATAACGTCAGGGTTTAGCTGTTCAACATCTCTTAGTAAAGGCACACCAGAATGAGCAATATGATAGATGTCATATTGTCCATTAGTCAGTACACCCATTAATGCCTTTGCTTTTACATGGTTAATCTCTGCAAGCAATACTTTTAATTTAGAAGTAACATCTTGATGTAGCGTATTATTTTTGGGTAAAGATAACGTATTTTTTTTCAATTTATTCCAATAAAAATCAATAATTAAATATATTTATAATAATAAGGCAGAATTCATGCCAGTAAATAAATTTGATTAATATCATTGGTTTAGTTGTTTTATCGGGTTTTGTTAACTGACTTTTATGAGTTTGTGATGCAAGGGTGCACCAAAATAACCGGTTCAAGAACTGAATTGATTTATGATCATGAGTGTAGGCGTTTTATGAGACTTTATATGGAGGTAAACTTACCTGAAAATTCAATAGAGTATTATTAAAAAATCCCAGCTTAGTTAACTAAACTGGGATTATTAACAAAAACAGACAAAGAGAGAACTAACCAAGTATTTCTAATTTTCCATTGGTAACACGTGTTTCATAAGTTTTAATGGCAAAAGTATCATCATCTAAACATGCTCCAGAATTCAAAACAAAACGTTGTTTTAATAAAGGTGAAGCAACGTAAATTTCACCTTTAGTCTCGCCAATTAAACCACGATACAGAACGTTAGCTTTCCCAAAAGGATCAAAATTAGAAACAGCATAAATATTGTCGTTGCCCACTTGGAATAGGGCAACTTGCTCTTCGTTCGCTAATAAGGCGCAAACACCTGAGTTTTTAATTAAATCACTTGTTGAACAAATAGTTTGCCACGTATTTTCTGTTGTCATTTTACTTTCCTTCTATATTCGTAAACGTCACTTATCAATAAACGCGACTTATGCAGGCGTTACATCAACCGCCTGAATTTGAACGCCGTATTTTTTCTCATCACCCTGTGCTGGACGAATTTGATCACGTTCAGTAACGAATTCAATATTGCCATCGACGGTGTCAGAGTTAACAAACTGACGGAAACGTTTTAATTGCTCGGTACTTTCAATGGTTGTTTTCCATTCACATTGATAGGTATCAACGACATTTTCCATTTGCTTTTCTAATTCAGCATTAATACCTAAGTGATCGTCTTTAACTATTTTTTCCATGTAGGCTAAACCGCCTTCTAGGTTTTCTAACCATACCGAAGTACGCGTTAAACGATCTGCTGTACGCACGTAGAACATTAAATAACGATCAATGTATTTAATAAGGGTTTCATCATCTAAGTCAGTCGCGAATAAATCACCATGGCGAGGCTTCATGCCGCCGTTACCACTTACGTATAAGTTCCAGCCATTTTCAGTGGCGATAACACCAATATCTTTACTTTGCGCTTCAGCACATTCACGAGTACAGCCAGAAACTGCAAACTTAATTTTGTGCGGTGAACGTAATCCCTTGTAGCGATCTTCTAAGAATATAGCCATTGCCATGCTGTCTTGTTGGCCGTATCTACACCAAGTGCTACCCACACAAGATTTAACTGTACGTAATGATTTACCGTAGGCGTGACCTGTTTCCATGCCAGCATCAATTAAACGTTTCCATATAGCCGGTAATTGGTCAACACGTGCACCGAATAAATCGATACGTTGGCCGCCAGTTACTTTGGTATAGAGGTTATATTCTTTAGCGACTTCACCAATAACAATTAATTTATCAGGTGTTACTTCACCACCAGGCATACGTGGAACAACAGAATAAGTACCATCTTTTTGCATATTACCTAGGAAGACATCGTTGGTGTCTTGAAGTGATACATGGTCGGGTTTTAATATGTAGTCATTCCAAACCGAAGCGAGAATAGATGCAGCTGCAGGTTTACAAATTTCACAACCTAAACCTGAACCGTGTTTTTCTACTAACACGTCAAAGGTTTTAATTTGTTCAGCTTTAACGATGTGAAATAATTCAACACGGCTGTAAGCAAAATGTTCACAAAGGTCAGTGCTAATTTCAACACCACGTTTTTCTAATTCGTGGTCCGTTACTTTCTTCAATAATGCAGCACAACCACCACAACCACTGCCGGCTTTCGTTGAAGATTTAACTTCACCTACATCAACTGCGCCACAATCAATCGCAGCAATAATGTCGCCTTTGGTAACGTTCAAACATGAACAAATAGTGGCAGTATCGGGTAAAGCGTCTACGCCTAATGTTGGTTTTTCGCCTGCACTTGGTAAAATTAAGCCATCAGGATTTTTAGGTAATTCAATACCATTTAATGCGTATTGTAATAGTGAGTCGTATTCGCTGGTATCACCGACTAAAACTGCACCTAATAATTCTTTACCGTCTGCACTGACCACAATTTTTTTATAAATTTGATCAGGTTGGTTTGAATAAACGTAGCTTTTACAGCCTTCAGTACGTGCATGAGCATCGCCGATTGAGCCAACGTCCATGCCCATCAATTTCAACTTAGTGCTCATGTCAGCACCAGTAAATTGTTGCTCACCGCCAATAATGTTATCTGCAGTAACTTTAGCCATGGTGTAACCCGGCGCAACTAGACCGAAGATAAAGTTATTCCATAAAGCACATTCACCAATAGCGTAAATGCTGTCGTCAGAGGTTTTACAGTTGTTATCGACAACAATACCGCCACGTTCACCAACCGCTAAATCAAATTCGCGTGCTAGGTTATCGTATGGACGAATACCTGCTGAGAATAAAATAACGTCAGTCTCTAAATGCGAACCATCAGCAAAATTCATACGGTGAACACATTCTTCGCCGTCTACAATTTCATTAGTGGCTTTTTGTGTATGTACTTGAACGCCAATACCTTCGATCATTGAACGCAATAAAGCGCCACCATCTTTGTCTAATTGAACGCCCATCAATTGTGGAGCAAATTCTACAACGTGCGTTTGTAGGCCTAATTCTTTAAGTGCGTTAGCAGCTTCTAACCCTAATAAACCACCACCAACAACAACACCGACTTTACCGGCTTTAGCTGATGCTTGAATGTCTTCTAAATCTTGAATAGTGCGGTAAACTAAACAATGGTCACGCTCTTTACCTGGAATAGGTGGAACAAAAGGGTATGAACCTGTTGCCATGACGAGTTTGTCGTAAGCGTAAGTTTCGCCTGTTTCAGTGGTCACTATTTTTGCTGCTTTATCAATGTTAATCACTTTTGCGTTAGTGAAAAATTTAACACCAATGTCGTTGTAGTATGCTGGGGTGGTCATTGCTAAATCATCAGCAGTTTTTCCAGAAAAATATTCTGATAAGTGAACACGGTCATAAGCTAAACGATCTTCAGCTGATAGTACTGTAATTTCATAGCCTTCATGTTTTGCCATTTCATCAACAAAGTGATGGCCAACCATGCCATTTCCAACGACGACGATTTTTTGAGGTTGTGTACTCATTTTTACAATCCTACTTCTTTAAACTACCGCTGAATTAGCGGAACTAGGTAATGATCTTTACTTAGCAATAAACGAACCAATAACTTTTATTAATAAATTCAATGGGATAGGTTGCTTGGTATCGGTAGGGTTAAAGTGGTTGCACTACAGTGTAGAAACTAACGCACCACGGGTGTGCGTCATAATGATAAACGGCAAGCTTATGGATCAACAAAGTTAACGTGTAACAGGTTAATTAACTAAAGAAACCACGAGACCAATAAATAATAGCGCCGATACCGATTGCCAGAACAATACCGGATCGCGCTGTAACAAGGGTTGATTTTTGTATTCTTCAACGGCAGACGAACTAGGTTTACTTAAATCGGCAAAGAATTCTGAAAAGGCTCGATAACGCTGCTTTGGGTCTGCAGCGGTTGCTTTTTGAAGGCTTAAATCTAACCACAAGGGCAACTCGGGTCGAAACAGTTTAATGGGGCGATATTGCATCTCGTTATAATTTTTAATGGTCACTTCAGCTCGCTGCATGGGTTTGTATGGCAGCTCACCTGAAAGCATTTCATAACAGATAACTCCTAATGAAAATAGGTCACTTTGAGAGTCAGCATTCATGTTTAATAAGGTTTCTGGCGCAATATAATTTAAAGAACCTTGCGGTACTTCTTCTTTAATTGTTTCTTGGTTTTCATCCAGTGAAGCAACAAATACTGTGCCATAGTCAATCAATTTAATTTGACCATATTCATCGATCATAATGTTGTCGGGTTTTAGGTCGCGATGCACTAAATCTAAGCGTTGAAATGATCGTAATGCGCCGATCACTTGTTTTATAATATCTCGAACTTGTGAAATGCTAGGTTTAGGGTTGTCATGTAACCATTCACCTAAAGTTTGTCCTTTAATGTATTCACATACATGATATAAAAATT
>ENA-OSET01002577-OSET01002577.1-sediment-metagenome-genome-assembly--contig:-NODE-2577-length-17368-cov-20.202707_pt1 | contig 17368 bp, 16 predicted proteins | sample MGYA00237882_ERZ534229 | MGnify/ENA primary metagenome ERZ534229 (study PRJEB26408, sample SAMN06266212) | sediment metagenome | isolation source: Hudson Canyon methane seep mesocosm | place... | reverse complement strand
ACACTATAGGTAAACAGTTTACCTATAGTACTACACGATATAACCAGGTTATATCTTCCGGAGACCTAAATACATTAGTATTGATAGTTGGGGTGGGTTTATAGTACTGACCAGGTCAGTATAGATAGTGGTTATGAGACCTGGTCTCATGATAGTGGTTATAATGCCTAGCATTATGTTTCAGACCCTATAGGCTATATGATAGCCTGAATAGGTGGTTTAGGTTAAGTTTACCAGGTAAACTCTATTAAAGATGGATCGCATAGCGATAATAGTATACTATAGTATATTATCATGGGATATACTATATATATACTATATTTTTACTAAAAATTGCTGTTTTTGGGGGGAAAATCAAGGATTTTTACATTAATAAGTGTATTTTGCTTGCATTACCAGGTAATGTTTATGACGGCCCTTACTTGGGTTCACGTTTCTATCCATATAAACCTGGTTTATATGATGTTTGTACAAAATGAACTTTTCTATGAAATATTGTATATAACTTGTTTATATAGAATACCATCGTAATAGGTTTATGGGGATCTCATCCTCATTATATCTTTACGCTACTTCACTTTTGTTCTTTTTGTACTTTCCATGGTTTTTCTTTTTGGCTTTTTTTTAATAATATGATTTTCTTTGCTTATAACCGAAGTGCAGATTTTATTATTGGAAAAGTGTTAGGCAGTCATGCTCTGGGGGTTTATAGTATATCTTATGAAGTTGCTAGTTTACCAACCACCGAGTTAGTTGCCCCTATAAATCGTGCTGTATTACCTGGCTATTCAAAAATGTCGCATGATCTGTTATTGATAAGGCAAGGTTTTATAAATGTATTATCTGTAATTGCTTTATGTGCAATACCTGCTGGAGTTGGAATTGCGTTAGTCGCTGATTCAATGGTCGTTGTTGTCTTAGGGGAAAAGTGGATAGAAACGATACCTTTAATACAAATGTTAGCGATTTCTGGTGTTTTTGTTGCATTACAAACAAATGTTGGACCTCTTTTAATGGCAATGGGGAGGCCACAATATTTAACTTTTATGGCATTATTTCATGTATTCTTTTTGTTTTTACCAATGTTGGTTTTTTTTCTGGACAAAGATGGTATCAAAGGCGTAGCAGAGTCCTATTTGTATAGTAATTTAATTATTTTACCGATTAATTTCTTTATTGTTTCACGTATCATTAAATTAAAAATATTATCTATCTTATCTGTTTTATGGCGACCTTTTTTATCAGTTTTTTTAATGGTAGGCAGTGTGATGTATAGACCTGATGTAATGATTGATGATATTGATATGCAATTAGTCAATTTGTTTTTTGATATAGTTTATGGTGCTTTCGTTTATAGTGTAGGCATTTTATTTTTTTTGTGGATGAGTAAATACCCAGAAGGTGCAGAGAAATTTGTAATGAAGAAATTAAAAGTTAATCACTATTTTAGAGCACAACATGACTAATTCTTTACCTCGTTTGATAGCATTTAACCTCCCTCAGTTTCATCCAATAGAAGAAAATAATAAATGGTGGGGTGAGGGGTTTACAGAGTGGACCAATACGGCAAAAGCAAAACCTCTTTTTCCAGGGCATTACCAGCCTCATGTTCCTGCAGATCTTGGTTTTTATGATTTAAGGTTGCCTGAAGCGCGAATTGCCCAAGCAGCTCTTGCAAAGGAGTATGGAATTGAAGGCTTTTGTTATTATCATTATTGGTTTGGACATGAAAAGCAATTACTTGAAAAGCCTTTTAACGAGATTTTATTGAGTAATGAGCCAGATTTCCCTTTTTGTTTATGTTGGGCAAATGACACATGGAGTGGAGTTTGGCATGGAAGTCCAGAAAAAGTACTTATTAAACAAGAATACCCCGGGATAGAAGATGAAAAGAAACATTTTGATTTTTTAATAAAAGCATTTAAAGATAAGAGGTATATCTGTGAAAATAATAAGCCAGTTTTTCTTGTTTGGAGACCTCTTGATATACCCGATACCGCTGCAACTATTAAACGATGGCGACGGATAGTTGAGAAAGCTGGGCTGCCTGGGATTCATTTGGTCGGCATTTATCGGCCCGGGACATTCACCCCTGAAGATCTAGGCTTTGATGCTTCAATCTATAATAATAATCCACCTCTACGCGAATGGGGGACTTGGAATAAGCCCTTTTCTTTTATTGTTAACAGGCTGTTAAGAAAATTAAATATACCCACAGTTGTTAGCTATGAGAAAGCAATGCGATTCTTCTTGCCGGAAAAAATGGCATCAACTCAATATCCATCTGTTATGCATGCATGGGATAATACGCCAAGGTCAGGAATTAATGGATTGGTGTTTAAAAATTCAACACCTGAAAAGTTTGCTATTGCTTTACAAAAAGCTTTTGATCTAACACGTGCTCATGAAGGTGAAAAGCGTTTTGTTTTTTTGAAATCATGGAATGAATGGGCGGAAGGTAATCATTTAGAGCCTGATCTTCGTGATGGTCTTGATTATTTAGTGGCTTTAAAAAGGAAATTAGATCAACAGAAATAATTTTTATCTAAGAGGAAGTAAGATATGCAATCTAAACTGTATGATAATAAAGCAGATAGCTATTTCTTAAATAATAGAAATGAAATGTTAGAGTTCCTACCACAAAACCCTCAACGACTTTTAGATATTGGGTGCGGTGGTGGGGATTTTGGAGCTTTGGTAAAAAAGACATACAATAATGAAGTATGGGGAGTAGATTTATCTAAAAAAGCTATTGAACGAGCTAAAGCACAAATCGACCATGCAATTTTGGGTGAATTCTCATCGAATATAGATTTACCTGACAACTATTTTGATGTGATTACTTTTAATGATAGTCTCGAACATTTTCCTGATCCATTACCTGCGTTAGAATTATGTAAAAAGAAATTAGCACCTGGGGGTGTTATTGTTTGTTCTTTACCTAATGTTCGTTATATTGATAATGTCATACATTTCCTCGTAGACATGGATTGGAAATATACAGAATGTGGTATCCTCGATTATACCCATTTAAGGTTTTTTACAAAAAAAAGTATGGAAAGACTGTTTATAAACGCTGGGTATAAAGTTTTATCAGTTACCGGAATAAAGCGTCATTATTGGTCAGGAAAGAAAATATTTTTACTAAAATTATTTTTTGGTAAATACGTTGATGATATGAAATATCTGAATTATGTCGTTGTTGCAAAGCTATAAAGTTATGTTTAGCGTTTCAGTTATTATCCCTACCCTCTGCAGTAAAGATAGAACTAATCTATTATTAAGAGCTATTTCTAGCTGCCTAGCTCAGGAAGATCTCTCTGTTGAAATTATTATTGTAGTGAATGGTGACCGATTAGATACTGAGTTATATCAAAAAATAAATAGTGATAATCGTTTGTCAGTTTTTTATTTGTCAGAAGGCAATGTCTCTAAAGCAAGATATTATGGGATTCAGCAGAGTAGCAATGATTATTTTTGCTTTTTAGATGATGATGATGAGTTGATACCTAATACGCTCGTCGATAGAGTTGCTATTTTATCAAAAAATAAACAAACTGCAGTTGTTGTTTCTAACGGTTATTTTGTGGATGGTGAAAAGAAAACCCTACTTGTCGATGATGAATTTTATCAGCAGATTTTATCGTCGCCAGTTTTTGGTTTTTTAAGGAAAAATTGGTTTACAACTCCTGCTGCTTTATATAATAAAAAATGCATTTCTATGGGGTTTTTTGATATCGAATATCGATATTTTGAACTTAGCTATTTATTTTATAAATTAATTGAAAATAATTATAATATTGAGTTTATTAAACAGGCGGGATATAACTATTATGAAGATACTGCTAACTCAGCATCTAAGTCCGAAAGCTATATGCTTGCCTATCCTGAGATGCTTAAAATAATTATGAGTATGAATTTACAGGAGCCAGTGAAAAAAAAATTAGAAGATAAATATATTGTTGCTTTAAATTCAGTATCTGTTTTTTATCTAAATAAAAAACAATTTAAACAGTCTTTTTTTTACCATTATCAATGTGTTATAAATGGCGGTTTTTCTTATTTTCTCTACACAAGATTAATAGTAAAAGAGTTTGTTCTTTCTAAGTTCTCAATTTCATAGGTTTTTTTGTTGCGTAACTAGAGGTACTAATGATTGCGGTTAAAGGAAAGAATTTATTTATACTTGGCGGTAGTTTGACAGGGTTGGCTTTAATTAGAAATTCTTTTTCCTTGGCAATTCCAACAATTCTATTTTCACATGTTGATGAAATTTCTACACATAGTAGATTAATCAAAATTGTTAATGTTGAAGACTATGGCGATAAAGCATTTTCTGCTATTAAAAAAATATCTTTACAAGTTGAAAGGGTTTTTTTATTAGCAAGTAGTGATGATTGGCTCCGTTTTATTTTCAATTATAGAGATCAAATTAATTGTCTTGGTATAGAAGTGCTTCATGCTGATAATTTAGTTTTAGATATTTGCCTAAATAAACAGAGATTTAATGAGTGGCTTTTAAAGGAAGGCTTGCCTATGCCTTTAATGATACCTGTTCCCGATTTAGAGTTACAGAACTTTTCTGAAGTATTGGATGTCCTTCCATATCCTTTAATTGTAAGACCCGCTATTACAAAGCACTCAGAAAATATTTTTTCATTAGCAAAAGCTCAAAGTGTCTATGATTCTAATGAATTAAAGTCCTGTCTCAGACGCTTTGACAAAGCAAGTGTTCAGCCATTAATTACACAGTCCCTGATTCCTTTTCAGTGCCAGCAATATTCAGTTGCAATTGTAAGGTCGAATGACGGCATGAGATCATTTGTGACTGAAAAAATCAGACCTTCAGTTGAATATGCTCAAACAGGTACTTATGTTTCACTTTCTCCTGCTGAAGATGTTGAATTATTGGCGCGCCTAGTACTTGATAAACTTGATTATTATGGTATTGCAGAAGTGGAAATTTTGAAACGTCCTGATACTGGAGAGCTTTTTTTAATTGAAATAAATGCAAGACCGTGGCTTCAATATATGTTGGCGTGGCGTTCTAATCATGATTTTCTGCACTTCTTAATTGATGGAGAAGGCTATCGTAAAGATTTGGAATGCAAAACAGGTTTTCATTGGATAGATTTTAATGCTGATTTATTTGCTACATTTTCCAGTTCCATGGGGTGTGTTCGTCGAAGGGAGCTAAGTATATTTCGATATTTATATTCATTAGTTCAAGCAAATGTGTATGCTAGTTTTAGTTGGTATGATTTTGGGCCTTTTAAATCACAGTTTTTGTCACTAATACAACTTTTTACGAGAAAAAGTAATAATGAATAAGTATATTCTTATGATAGCCTACCATTTTCCTCCAGTAAGAGGGAGTTCGGGGAGGCTGCGGACAATGGCTTTTGCTAGGTATCTACAAAAAAAAGGCTGGAAACCTATAGTACTTGCCCCTAACCCCAGGGCTTATGTTGATTCAGCAGAAGATGTTAATGAAGAGGTTCCTGATGGTGTTATTGTTCACCGTTCTTGGGCTTTTGATTCAGCAAGACACTTTTCAATATTTGGACGATACTTTAGGTTTACCGCCTTACCTGATAGGTGGATTAGTTGGTGGCCTTTTGCTGTATTTTCTGGATTGTATTTAATTCTTCGCTATAAACCAAAAGTTATTTGGTCAACTTATCCAATTTCTACAGCTCATTTAATTGCAAAAACCCTCTGTTTTTTAACTCGTATTCCGTGGGTTGCAGATTTTCGAGATCCAATGGTTTATGAAGATTGGCCACCAGAGGGTATAGTGCGCAGGATTAATGCTAAAATTGAACGGTCTGTTGTATTACATTGTGATTTGGCAGTATTCACAACTCCTAGTACATTGTCATTATATCAGGAGCGATATCCCGAAGTACCCATAACACGTTGGGCAGTCATTCCTAATGGATATGATGAATCTGATTTTTCAGATATACCTTCTGTTTTACATGGTTGTAAACCTCCTTATGTTCTTGTTCATAGTGGCTTGATGGAGCAGGAAGATAGAGACCCAAAGCCTTTTTTTGATGCTTTGGTCTGTTTGCGAAAAGAAAAAAAAATTCTCTCTGGGGAGTTGAAAATTATTCTTAGAGCTACAGGTAGTGAAAAACTTTATCAGTCTATGATTGATGCTCTTAATTTGAATGATATGGTTGAACTTGCCCCCGCTTTATCTTATAAAGAAGCACTTGAGGAAATGTTTAATGTTAACGCTTTACTTTTATTCCAGGGACCCGCATGTAATCGTCAAGTACCAGCTAAACTTTATGAGTATTTTCGTGTAGGTAAACCTATATTCGCAATGACTGATAAAAATGGAGATACGGCAAAAATTTTGCAGGAAATCGGTATTACGCCGGTTTTAGCTTATGATTCTATTGATGAGATAAAAGCTAGATTTGAAGTGTTCTTTGATTCTTTGCGTAGAGGGGATGTTTTTGGTGTATCGCCTGAAATTTACAAGCAGTTTTCTAGAGAAAACAGTTCGGAAAAATTAGCTAAACTATTGGAGAGAATTTAATGTTCAGCTATTTACGCGGGGTCAGAATAATGAGTGAATATCGTTATCTACTCCTCGTATATTGTTAAATTCAGCTCGTGGTGATTTTTAATATTTAACTGTAATATACGCTTTAGTATATCTAATAATATTGTTGCTGCTGCGATGTAAATTCGACTTCTAAATTAATATTTCCATAATGAAAGATTAATGCCTGTTAGAGTGGCTAAATCGTTATTGTATGGAGCATAAAACTGTTGAAGTATTTTCCGGTCTTTTTCACTTAAGCTTGGTATTGGTTTAGTCACTAAACGTTTACCAATGTTTTTTATTATTTCAGGAAGATACTTGATAAGCACTTTGACTAATCTATTTACCCAAGCAATTTGTAAAAATTTTCCAAAATTAGAATAATTATAGGAGGCATTCTTGGTTTTTTTTTCGGGTAATTTTACAAATTCAATGCCAATAAAGTCACAAATTTGGTTGATTACTAAGTCTGGAGTTTTTATAAAGTTTTCAAACAACAATAAATTAAAGTCTTCAATTGGGAAAACTTTTAAAAAGAGTTTCAATTGTTCGGCATACAAGCTGGGGCGTACATAAAAATTTTTCTCATCCAAACAATCTATAACAGCCTGCTGAAAGGATCTTTCTTCTTCTCCCGCTCTTACCCTATGCCAATAAGCAGAATAAGTTCGTTGTACCGGGTCTCTTAGCATATATATAAATTTGGGGGATTTAGATAATGAATTTATACGATTAGCTAAATTAAAGTAAGGATTGGAACTGTCCAGTAGATAATCTTCTCCTAAGCGTGCCATTGTGTAGCTAGTAGACGCATCTATCAATATTTCATTGGGCTTAGCATGTGCAAACTGACTCTGGTACCATTCAATACCACGATGCCAATTGTTAGTAAAATAATGTGGCTCTTTCGGTTCAGATACACATAAAGAAGGGTGAGAAGTAAGATAGGCTACAAGTGAAGTTGTCCCTGCTTTTTGGGCGCCTAAAAAATATATTTGTGGTGGGAAATTCATATAATTCTAATGACGGTTCTAAAAAAATGAAAATTTAATGTAATTTACAAAAAAACTTACGAGCGATTGATAATACAAGTATTTTAAAACGAATCTAATGATACTATATCTTCAAATCGTTCACGCTTTCTAGCAACTTTTACTTCATCTCCATCAACTATAACTACAGCTGTTCTGGGATTAGAAAAATTCATTTGATTTGGGATAAAGTAAGCACCAGTGTCCATGATTGCTACAATATCACCAACTTCTAATTCTGGCATCCATCTTCCTTGAAAAAGCATATCTCCAGGGTGACAAAGGGGGCCGTAAATATTGTAGTAATGCCCTTTTTTAGTATTCATTTTAGATGCTGGTAATACAGCATGATGCTCCCATGTTGGGGGCATTATTATATTTCTACCACCATCAAGTATAATGTTGATTTCACCATTAGCTGCAGGTTTTATTGTTAACACCTTTAAAAGAAGGAGTTGTGACTTGCCTGTTAAAGCTCGCCCTGGCTCAAAAACAAATGTAGGTGATTCTGGAGTCGATGGATCATAGTATTCCTTTATCTTATCCATGATACGTTTTGCATCTTCACTTTGTGTTGATGGTGCAGAAAAATCAGGTAGCCAAGGAGGGAAGCCAGCTGACATAAGGTGATGGTCTAGACCGCTATACGGACTGACTGTAGATATGCTAAACCCGCCCCATAAATCAATATATTTAATATTTATTTCAGCTTCTTTTTTGAGTCTTGTTGCAAATTCAAGTGCTTCATCTATGGCTTGAAGGTATATTGAAACATCTTTTATTCCTGTGCCAAGGTGTAGATGCAAACCAATTAAATTGAGGTTAGATTGTCCTTTTATTTCTGTAATCGCTTGCCAAGCCATTCCCGTGGCAATTGGTAAGCCAAATTGGCCAGCCCATCCAACTGAAGTTATTAGACGGATTCCAACGGCTTGTATTGTATTATTCTGTTTGGCAAGTTTTGCTATTAATGTGATTTCATCAGAGCTGTCAATATTTATAATTTTAATTTTCTTTTCAACTGCTAATTGAAGGCTTTCAATCGATTTACCTGGGCCATTAAATACAATTTTTTTGGAAGGGACTCCTAAGTGAAGAGCAAGCCATAGTTCAAAGTGGGAAATAACTTCAGCATCAGCTCCAAATGTATGGAGTTTTTTGATTACAGTTGGAAGAGGGTTAGTTTTATATGAATATGCAATTTCTATCTTTGAGTAGTGACTGGAGAAGCTTTCTTTAAACTGAGTGTATGTTTGTTCTAGTTGATTTTTATCTACAACATGGAGTGGGGTTCCATATTCTTTTACTAATTGATCAATATCTATATCACCAATGACTAGGGTGCCATTGTTTGAGATTGAATGCCCCCATATTTTTGGGTCTGGCGATGTCTTGATTCGACCTGTATGATTTTGTCCATAAAGATCAACTAAGTGTAGAATTGATTTTTTTAATGTATTTTTTAATTTGCTAATCATAAGAATTTTAATATGTGTTTCAAAATTATATAATGGCACTATTCATATGTTGTAATAGTTATCCTACTAAATAAAACCTCTTGGGTAGTCTGTTATTGATTTGCTTCCCAAACGCCTAGTTTTTTGAGAATATTACGAAGTTCCTTTGGTGCTGAGCCGAGTTTATATGCCTTTTTCGCGTATTCTAGCGCCTTGTCATATTGTTTTAGGTCGATGAGTAATAAGGAGTAGGTATATAGAATCTTTATATTTTCAGGTGATAATTCTAATGCTTTCTCATAATATAAAGTGGCTTCATTTAATTTTTTCGATTTTCGTAAGTAATAACCATATAGTGAGTATGTAGCACTATCTTTCGGGCTAAAATTAATTGCTCTTTGGAAATAACATTCAACAGCAGGTTTTAGGGGGAGTTTAACCGCTTCTTTTAATTTTATATTGTGCGCTCGCTGGTATTTTATAATGGTTAAGAGTGCTTTATGGTGATTAGGGAAAGCTCTTAAGCTGTAATCAAGATCTCCTATTAACCCCCCCGTTTTACCTCTAATTAAATTTTCAACTTCTGGCGTAAAGTGATTGCTGGTAATTGTGCTTAGTTTAGGTCTATGAGATGAGATGGTATAATCAAAAGGGCCATACCCTTGCGTTTTTCCTTCACATCTATGGCCTTTGAAATCAGATCCTACCCAAGGTGCTGACTTTTTTGCAAAAGATGGGTAAGTTATCAAGAATAAGCATAAGATACAGATACGTTTTAACATAGAGAGTCCTTATTTAAACCTCAGTTCTATATGGTTTTAGATAAATCAGAATGTTTGTCATTATATTGAGTTGTATTGAAAGTTTTCAATTCTATTTTATAGCCCCTGAATTGAATATTATTTTCGTACACGCGGTATTTTTCAAGGTTTTCTATGTGATTTTGGAAAGCGATATTACTCATCAATTTGTTTGTGATTGAACTTGGGCCTTTTAAAAATAATAGCATATGTTCCTGGATTTGTATTGTTAGTTAGTTTTTTAAACTTACTTCAGTTTTATCGTATACGATTTGTTAGTCACAATATTCCATGTTTGACATGAATTGCAAGCTACTAAGGACTCAGAATGGCCCTGTAACTATTGACTTATGGAGGACGCTAGGATGGCAACATAATCCCATTGAGGCATGTACTCGTCAAATTTATTTCGAATATTGCTCTTAAAACCATCCGTTACTTTTCTGCCTGTTTGAAATGTTCTTTTTTACATATCACGCCTTTATCGCTGAAGAAGGCTTTGTTATTTTCTCTGATTAACTTATCCGTCACTTTTGTATTATGTGTTTTTTGCAGTAGTCACACTAAATATGCGTTTCATACCAAAATGATAGGAATTAGTTTTTTTGTTGAGTTCATTTTAGGGGTATGTTTTTTATTTTAGTTCTTAGTTGATAAAGGGGCATGACTAATAATGTTCTTCACGGTGAGACTACCTCCCGCTAACTTAGTACCTAGTTCTTCTCAGCGTACTTCTCAATTAACAAATGAGTCTGGATTGCTGCTTCAATCCAATCCTAAAAATAAGGCCCTTTTTGTTTATATCTTTGTTTAAATGATTGCTTTTTGGCAGGGTTATTTTCATAAGGCTAATGTAGGAAAATTTAATTATTAAAATATCCACTATAAATTATTTTATTGAGTTATTAATGTATTCTAAAACTTCATTTCTTTTTATTATATGTATATTGTCTGAGTTTTTATTTTTTGTAAAAATAATATTATATGTTTCTGGGGCTGTATTTATAGATAGTCTTTTTAAAAGTTGATATAGTTTTGCATTGTAAGAGTTGTTGGTTTTGTAATTACCTATTTGATACCAATTTAAAGCAGTAATATAAATATTATTTTTTTTATTTATTAAAACATTGAAATCTACTGTTGTACTTATTATTTTTAATGGGACTGATGTTTGTTTAATGTTTATCCACTGCTTATTTTGTTCTTTACGAATGAGGGTATGTCGCGTATTAACTAACTCTTTCCCCTGAGATTCATCCCCAAAATTAACTTGATACAAACCGATAGTTTGTTCTTGATTAGTGAAGTATTTTAATGACTCATTTACGGCTTCGTCAAACTTAGGCTCCCAACCCCAATTAGGTGATTTTATTTCTTGCCAATTGTTTTGTATTGTAAAAAGTGACTGTTTTGGAATGTTAGTTTGAGCGTGATATTTCAATTGGATTGTTTTATTTATTAACGGCCAAATACTTATGCATACTATAAGTACACACGAGATGAAAGAAGCGTTTCGTAAAGTGTATTTATAGGGTTTGGTATTTATTTTATAGATATTAGTTTCTTCAGGTTCAGGGTCTCTCCAGAAAGAACCAATATAAAACATAGTAAAGATAATTAGTGCAAAAAAAACTGCACCATAAATAACATGGTCTACACCAACGGCCAGCCTCATGCTGCTTAAGTGTCCAATCATAACAATTATATAGGCACGAAATCCATTAGCAATAATTGGTAAAACAATCGAGAATAAAGTAAAGATAATACGTTTATAGGCTTTAGTATAGGTGGTATAAGCATAATAAATACCAAGAGTTGCTGAAGCAATGAGGTAACGTAAGCCACTGCAACCTTCAATAACCGACCAGTTTCCTGTTGCAAGGGTAAAGTTCATATTTTCTCGATATACACTAATGCCAGTTAACCTGAGTAGGTTAACTGTGAAATCAGCTGTATATTCCATTAAATAAGGTATAAATGCCTCTCCTACAGGAACCATTGTATAGAGAAAAAAGAGGGGGAATATAATCTTTTTTACCCCCAAGTTTCCTATGTAAAACCATATACCACCAATAAGTATCCCAACAAGCGAATATTGTTGAATTATTTGAGCATTAACTATAGACCCCATCAGCCAGAGAAAACCATTTAGAATAAGAAACATTAATCCAAGTAGGCTTGTCTTTGTTGGGAGAAGATAGGGATGAGTGGATTTTTTTTGCCATATTATCCATATGCTGGCAGGAATAATTATAAAACCATGCATGTATGTGTCTGATCGAATCCATATGCTAATCATTGCTGACCATGTATTAAAAAAAACAATGATAGAAAACAAAAAAATAGAGCAAAGAATAATTAAATTTATGGTTTTATTTTTTAGTCTCATTGGAATTTACATTTTTTATAAGCAGCATTAAACTTTTGGCTATTGATTGTTATGAATTTCAAGCAACTCTAGTGTTTAAAAAGGACGGTTTATGTCTACAGTTAAAATTAATCCTACAATATAAATGACCAACAAGAAAATGTCATTAAAAAACAATAGAGGGGCAATGATATACATATTTAGATGTTTCTCTCAAGTTAAACGCATACTATTTAAAAAGAATAGCAATAGAATACTTTGGCCTTTGTGGTCTTTGGTATGAAGATAGAGCATAACCGGGGGTTATCTCCAGTCCTCCCAACATCATCCTGCATGCGGACCTGCACAGGGCGGTTCATTAGCCATTTGGATAATGGAACTTCACCCACGGCATCTTTAACAGATGCCAATTCTTTTTGATTTGCTACAAAATAAATGGCTATCGTGATAGCTCATCGATTATCAACCATATTGTATATGGATAGAATTGTCGTTCTAGAGCAGGGCAGCCATCTGCAATTATTAGCTAAACAGGGAGCTTATTATTAAATATGGCAACATCAGAAGGGCAAGTTTTTGGCTGATTAGTTTGTTCATTAAAAGTAATATAAACTTTTTCTAAGTTCTTATTGTCACTAATATAGATTCTTTAAAGAGGAACCATCATGTTAATGCTCCCTGAATTTTTTCAAATTGTCATCACCGGATTAATGATCTTAATCCCGATTGCTCTGATTTATAAGAAGGCGGGATTGAATCCCTTATGGGGGGCTTTAGTTTTCTTACCAGGGGTAGGCTTATTGCTGATATTTTTGCAATTGGCTATTTGGCCCTGGCCTAATCATAAAGAAACAGAAAGGGGTTAATGATGGAAATGTTATTTTTATTTATTTTACCTTTTTTTATCGCTTTTACACTCTGGCTAGGCTCAATAATTCTTGGAAAAGCAGGGTATGATAAAAGACTAGTTTTTTTTCTTTTATTTCCTGTTGTTAATATTATTATGATTTGGGCTTTTGCTTTTACCAAATGGCCAAATTTAAAAGATGATGTTGATCAATATTAGCTGATTGACTGTTCTTAAGCCCTCCCTTGCAGGGGAGGGCTTAAGAGCTGCATCTATCACTTTACGCTGAGTTATTACAAGTCGTTTTTAAGCGCTGTTGCCATTGCTTAATTTTTATTTTTAAATCATCGATATTGATAGTGCTTAGTTCACGTTGTTTTAGCAATTGTTTACCTGCTACCCAGACATCAGTCACCTGTTGGCGGTTGGCAGCATAAACAATTTGAGAAATTGGGTCATACAAAGGCTGGCTTTCTAACTGCTCCAGATCAATGGCAATAACATCTGCTGCTTTTCCTATAGATAATGATCCCGTTTTATCCTCTATCCCTAATGCTTTGGCTCCATTAATAGTTGCCATTTTAAGTGCAGTGATTGCAGGAACAGCACTGGCATCCCCCGAAACACCTTTCGCTAATAAAGCGGCAGTACGCATTTCTCCAAACATATCCAGGTCATTATTGCTGGCAGCACCATCTGTGCCTAAGGCGACATTAATCCCTGCCTCTATACATTTGGCAACAGGGCAAAAACCACTGGCCAGTTTAAGGTTAGATTCTGGACAATGGACAATATGTGTGCCTGTTTCAGCGACCAGTTTAATCTCATCATCTGTTAACTGGGTCATATGCACTGCAATAAAGGAGGGGCTGAGCAGACCTAAATCATGTAAACGCTGGATAGGTGATTGATTGGTTTTTTGTTGCTGATCATTCACTTCATGAGTTGTTTCGTGCAGATGCATATGAATTTGTAGATCCAGTTCATCAGCAAAAGTGCGTGCTTTTGTTAGAGGATCATCAGAAACGGTATAAGGTGCATGTGGAGCAAAAGGTGTGGTGATTAAAGGGTGGTGGCGGTGTTGGTCATGCAGGGCAAGGCCTTTTTCAATATAAGCCTCACTGTTTTCGGCCCAGACGGTTGGAAAGTCGATCAGAATTAGCCCTACACTGGCGCGGATACCATGCTGAATGGCTTGATGAGCAACAATGTCAGGAAAAAAATACATATCATTGAAACAGGTGGTTCCTCCTCTAATCATTTCTGCAATCGCCAGATCAGCACCATCTCTAACAAAGGCTTCACTCATCCATTTTTGTTCCAGTGGCCAGATATGGTTTTGTAACCAGTCCATCAACGGTAAGTCGTCGGCAATACCACGCATCAAGCTCATACTGGCATGGGTATGGCTATTGATTAAGCCCGGGGTAAGGGCATGACTATGCAGTTTTTCAACAGTATTGGCCTGGTATTTCTGTTCAGCTTGTAGCCAGGGTAATAAATCAATAATTATGCCGTCATTAATCACCAAAGCATGGTTTTCATAGGTTACTGAATCTTCTTCAACAGGTATAATCCAGCGTGCTTGAATGATTAGGTCGACTTTCATTGATGATTCCTGATTGATGGCGTACAAATAATGTAGAGCGGACTTATGGTAATAGTCTTTGTTCTTAAAAGCCCTCTCTTGATGGAGAGGGTTGGGTGAGGAGAAATAAAACAAACTCTTCTCGTCTTTAATTTAATAACATCGGCTTTAGTCTGCTATGGATAGCAATAATAGTTAGAATTATAACCATATAAAGATGTGTGATAAATAATGAATGTGAATAATGAACTAAAGGTTCATGCCCTGGAATGGACTGGGAATAGTTTAAAAGTGTTAGATCAGCGTGTTTTACCCGAAACAACCAGGTTTGATGAATATACCGATGCACTCAGCGTGGCTGAAGCAATTACTAGCATGCGGGTCAGGGGCGCTCCTGCCATAGGTATTGCAGCGGCCTATGGGGTTGCATTATCAGTTATGCAGCATTATTTGGATTCTGATGCGGACTGGAAAGCTAAGGTTGTAGATGATATTCATAAGCTGGTAATTTCTCGCCCAACAGCGGTAAATTTATTTTGGGCGCTGGATAAAATGCAGCAAGTATTGGATAAACAAACAGGCAATCCTGTTCAGGCTATTAAACAGGCTGCTGTTCAAATTCATAGCGATGATATTAAAGCCAATCAAACCATGGGTGAGTTGGGTGCTGATTTAATTGGGGCTGGAAAGACAGTGATGACACACTGTAATGCGGGTGCACTGGCAACTGGGGGTTATGGCACCGCTTTGGGTGTTATCCGTAGTGTGCATAAGCGAGGAGAAACTAAAGTTTTTGCTGGCGAAACCAGACCCTGGTTACAAGGGGCACGATTAACCGTTTGGGAATTAGCACAAGATAATATTCCCGCCACCTTAATTGCAGATTCAGCTGCTGCGTGGTTAATGAAAACGGGTGAGTTGGACTGGATTATCGTGGGCGCAGATAGAATTGCGGCAAATGGTGATGTGGCCAATAAAATTGGCACTTATTCCTTAGCCGTTTTAGCAAAGCAGCATGGCGTTAAAATGATGGTTGTTGCCCCCGTATCAACTATTGATTTTGCTATGGAATCCGGTGCAGGGATAGATATTGAACAGCGTAATCAGAATGAACTATTAGCAGATTGTTATATCAATGATGAATCAATAGTGACTGCCTGGAACCCGGTTTTTGATGTAACCCCCGCCAGTTTAATAACGGCCATTGTGACTGAAAAAGGCGTGGTTCTTGAGCCAGCAGAAAATGGAGTAAGGAGTTTAAAATGAATAATCTAACAGAAAAAGGCAACAATCCCGTTTATGCAGTTAGCTGCCTGTTACAAGGCCTAAAGTTATTAGGCAGAAAAGAATTACGCAAGTTTTTAATCATACCGATTGTTATTAATGTCATTCTGTACAGTATTGCTGGCACTTTAGGGTATTTGTATATTACCGATTTAATTGCCCAGTTTATTCCAGGCTGGTTGACCTGGTTAGAGTGGTTGATCTGGCCATTGTTTTTTATCAGTTTCTCGGTGGTTGGGTTCTTTACTTTTACTATTTTGGCTAACTTGATTGCATCCCCTTTTTATAGCCAATTGTCTGTAAAAACATTAGAAGTTATTTCTGGGAAACCTAGTAGCACCGAAGAACAAGCGATAACACAAGTTTTACTAGCAGAGTTAAAACGTATGGGCTATTTAGTTAGTCGAATGCTACCGTTATTGATTTTATTTGTTATTCCCGTGATCAATTTAATAGCGCCTTTTTTATGGGCATTATTTGGTGCCTGGGGGATGGGCCTGGAATTTATGGCTTATCCTTTGGAGAATAAAGGGCTGTTGTTTGAGCAGCAAAAAGAACAGGCAAAAAGCAGACGTATTGGGGTGTTAAGTTTCGGAGGCTTGACTGTTGTTGCTCTATCCATTCCAGTGCTTAACCTAATTGTTGCCCCTGCGGCAGTTATAGCTGCGACCATTTATTTTCATGGCCTGGCAGAGGAATGATAGGGCGGCTATTTGCTATTAAATTAGTGTGATTTGCCTCTGGGGCGCTGGCTTTAGCCTGCAATAAGTAGCAAAAATGCAGACTAAAGTCTGCGCCCCAGATGATAACCCTTTAGCTTAGGCTATGTCATTGCTAAGTGTTGAAAAATGGAATTTAATAAGATGAGCTAGTTCTTAAAGCCCTCTCCTGATGGAGAGGGAGGGGTGAGGAGAAATCAAACAATTCTCTTCTTCAATATTCTCTTGTTAATCAATATAATGAATTTCATACCCTTTTATTTTCTCCTGTCCCAAACCCTCTCGGCAATAGCGTCTGCATTGCTCTACTGACCTGCATCCCTGTAGGCATCCATCAGGAGAGGGTTTAAGAGCAAAGTAAATTAAAATCCCACTGTTAACGGTGACATAGCCTTAGCTTAAGGTAGTGACTATCAACCCAGTAAAACACAATAATGGAACACGATTATCTATTAAAATTACGTCAACATCCAACCTGGCGATTACTCTGTGTTGATAATGCTCCGCTGATTATCAGTTTTTTCTACCGCGCCTTTATTCAACCGAACTGCCGCTCATTAAAACAAAGTGAAATCACCGAAAAACTGGAAGACAGTTTATTTCACTTACGCCAGATTCATAAAAACAAATACCCAAAAACCGCTAAAGCCTATTTAAGCGACTGGGCAAATGGTGAAAATGCTTTCTTGCGTAAATATTATGCAGAAAATAG
>ENA-OSET01002576-OSET01002576.1-sediment-metagenome-genome-assembly--contig:-NODE-2576-length-17369-cov-3.274693_pt1 | contig 17369 bp, 14 predicted proteins | sample MGYA00237882_ERZ534229 | MGnify/ENA primary metagenome ERZ534229 (study PRJEB26408, sample SAMN06266212) | sediment metagenome | isolation source: Hudson Canyon methane seep mesocosm | place... | reverse complement strand
CCCTCCAGTGCCCAAGCTGAGTCGACGGGCACCTCTTTATACACCAATAGAGCGTAACCCAAGAATGCGCCTACAAGGAGCCCGACAAGTGCGGTAAGTTTGAGCAGGACTCGAAAGAACGTCTTCACCATTACATCCTTTTTGTGGTTGAGGTACGGGAGGAAAATAAAGTGCGCGATCCTGTCAACTCAATGAGACTAGAGCCGTTAGATAGACAAACTGATCCACCAAACCATCAATGTAAGTTATCTCCACTATGAAGTGTTTTAAAACCAACGGCAACATTCAGGCATCCTCTCCCCGCATCATGTTACTCAGTTCGGCATTAATTTTCGGCGCTTTGTCCGGATGCGGTGGCGGTGGTAGCTCAACCCCTGCCACAAGTTCACCCGACAGCCCTGCACCTGCAGACGCTCCCCTGGAACAGGATACAGACGCGCTCTACACCGACAACCCCAATCTAGAAGGTCAATTTAAAGATGCGGTTTTAGTCAATCGGAATCCAAGCTGTGTGGCCTATGCGCTCGATGAAAACGGGGGTAACTACGGTTCTCACGAAATAACTGACGCCTCCAGTGGTATCAGTAACGGCGTGAGCTCAGTGCACATCGACCTGGTCAGGGCCAGTGACTGGAACGCCTCAGCATATGATTATAATTCTGTTGTCACCGTTACTGATCCCGCCGAGGCAAGCCACTGCAGAATGGTCAGTAATTTAATTCCCAACCACAGCTTTGGCGTCAGCGTCACCGGACCCAATGGTGATGGCTGGATCAACCCCATTGATCACGAAGACAGCGAAACCACCTATATCCCGATAAATCCGCAACACATTGACGCCAGAACCGACACCCCTAGGAACCCACCCTTTATGGACTACGATGGCATTCTGCTCAACGGGGTAGGCATCGCTATGGATTCTGGTTTTTGTTATCAGCCAGGGGTGACCACAGGCCCCGCGTCACTGCAAACAAACCTCGCTGGCAATACCTCGGGCTGCGGTCCGCAAAACACTTGGTTCGAATTACCCGCCTACACAATCTGGGATCCGGCAGCAGAGAACATGGCCGCAGTGTTTGATGATTACTTTGGGCACGGTTACGTTGCCACCTATCACTATCATGCGCTCACCCACCCTCTTCAAGAAGACAACGATCAAACTGCGCCTCCCACCAATGGCAACGGATCACCTGTTATTGGTTTTGCTCCGGATGGTTTTCCCATTTATGGACATTGGTTTATCAACGCCGACGGACAAATGACCCAGGCAATATCTGGCTATGTCACCGTCACCGGCAATTCGCGCGCGCCTATTGCCGGCGCCCTCCACGGCACGCCCCCCACCCCCTGGGACATTGACAATCGAGCCGAGGATTTTAACAGTGATTTTGGCTTACCCCTGGGCCGCTATGAACAAGATTGGTATTTCGACGGCAGCGGCAATCTAGATGAGTGCAATGGGGCCTATGATGTGAATGGTGACTACGGATATTACATAACCGACGAATATCCGTTTACGCCTCCCTGCACAATGGGCGTGAGAGATCCTTCCTTTAGCAAGTCGGCTCCTGCATTGTAGGAGCCATGCTGCACCATTTTCTCTAAGACTGTTGTTTATTTGCCAATGTGTTTATCCAGAAAACCCACCAGCCTCTCGTAGAGCTCGGCGCGGTTTTCTACGTCATAAAACCCATGTGCCTCTTTATCTTTTACCATCCACTCGTAAGGGTGGCCCTTTTTGTCGAGGGCCTCTCTTAATAGTTCAGCCTGCTCAATGGGCACACGCGGATCTCTTGCTCCATGTACCAGAAACAAAGCGGCTTTAATTTTGTCCACATTATAGGCTGGCGATCGCTCCAACAATAAATCCTGATCTTCTCCCACAGCCTCTTTTAAAAAATTGATCCCGGCCTGCTTGTTGGGAATATCACCTTTTTCGAACATCATCGGCAGGCTGTAAACGCCGACGTACCCCACTGCACACTGATATAAATCCGGTTCTTTTGTAACCGCCATCAGCGAAGCGTATCCCCCGTAGGAGGCCCCGTAGATGCAGATGCGCTTTTCATCGGCAATGCCTTGCTGAATTGCCCACAGGGTGGCATCAGTAATATCATCCTGCATTTCGGCGCCCCACTTGCCGTAGCCTGCGTACATAAACTCCCGCCCATACCCCCCGGAGCCACGGAAATTCAATTGCAACACCGCATACCCTCTGCTCGCCAGCAACTGAGCATCACTGTCGAAACCCCAGCGATCTCTCACGCCGTGTGGCCCCCCGTGGGGATACACCACCAGAGGTAAGTTTTTAGTTTGTCCTTTTGGCAGGGTTAAATAGCCATACATTTGTTTGCCGTCGCGGGCCACCAGAGAAAAAGGCGTGACACTTGCCATGGCCTTTTCATCAATCCAGGGGCGCGCACTGGCTACAAACTTCATCGAACCTTTTTTCAAGTCAAACAAATAATACTTGCCAGGGTTTTTATCCGAAGAGGCCTTGACGATCATTCTGGACTGATCTTTGGTCATGCTGGTGATATCGGTAGTCTGATTGGGAAACGCGGCCTGAATGCCTTTCAATAGCTTTCCCATCGGGTGTTCACCAACAAGTTTGTTATAACTGTAATCGGGCGAAACCTTAAGCCCTACCACTTCGTTATTTCCAGCAAAGATAACATCATCCGGGTCCACCCGATCATGTCGATAGACCGTTTCATAGTCTCCCGATTTTAAATCCAGCTTAAGCAAACCCAGCACACTGTTCTCCAGGTCGCCCAAGGCATATACCTGCTCTCCTCCCGCTGCAAAGGCGATGGGCACAAACTTGCCTTCTTTCACATCATAGGATTTACTCAGTGTCCAATCATCGCCACCCCGCTCCCGGTAATAAATTTTCAGCCGGTTGTTTTCTTCGGAATCAATACCGGAAACATAACGGATATTGGCATCCTGGTCCGCCAGGAACATACCGCCTTTGATCGGCGAGGAGGCAACCTTGCGGGTCTTGCCGGTATAGACATTGAGTTTATAGGCTTTGTTATAAGCTTGCTGTTTACGGGTGGCAATGTGTTCCGCTACCAGAATGTGTTTTGAGTCGTCGGGCAAGAGATGTAAAATTTCCATTCCCGACACAGTGGGGTTGATCGACGAACCCCCTTTATTTCTAAACCCCCACAAATTGGCCTTTTTACTACCGTCGACATTCATAGCAAAGTAGTCGCCGAGATTTACAGGAAAATCCAACATCCCGTATTGTAAGAGCAATACCATGCCAATCCGCTTATCGTTCAACCAGGTGATATCCCCGGGCTGCTCTTTGCGCTCAAAACTGAGCGATGAAAGAAGTTTCATAGATGACAGATCAAATATTGCTACGGTGGGCACACCATCATCTTTTAAAAAACTGGCCGCCAAATATTCACCCGTCGGCGAGATTACCAGTTGTTTGAACTGTGAATGTTTAGCAAACAATTCAAATGATAATGCCTTGGAAAAAACACTGGGTGTTGAGAACATTAGAAGACTAAAGAGCAAACTTACTGCGATTGTTTTCATGTAATACCTTATTTATTATTGTTCATCTACGGCAACCGGTCTTCGCGCCGGCCTGTCATTGTCACCTAAAAATCAATATCATTTTCTTTAAAAATTGAAACCAAAGGATCCAGTCGCTCGCCATATCGATCGACATATCCCAACGATTGCTGATGTAGCGGTCGTCGCACTTGCACTGAACTGGCTGAAGCTACTGAAGATTTATCCCGCGAGAATGTCATCACCTTCTCCTCCCACTCACACCCCATTGCATCCAATATGGGCGTCAGTGCCAATTTTGGCTGGCATACCAACTGTTCGTACTCCAGTTCGATACATCGCTCTGACTCAAACTGTTTCAAATGTGCCAGATAATGGCAATAATAATTTCCCACGTCTGCCAGACTATAAGTAAACGCGCCAGCGGCCGGTGCAAACAGCGTTTTAAAACAGGCCATGCTGGTATCGACCGGGTTGCGCCTCATATCAACCACAATCGCTTCTGGAAACGCCGACAAAATCAAACCCAGATTAATAAAATTTAATGGCATATCATCAATAACAAAATGGGTGTTTTGCTGACTCTTCGACACAATAAAAGCCAGATAGGCATCGCGCACTTGTTTTACAGACATTCTGCCCATTAAAAAGGGCCTCATCATCGACGAGATCTGCTTAAGTTCCCCCAGGTATTGCACTGAGTCAATCTGGCTTAACATGCGCGATACCAGAGTAGTGCCTGTTCTTGGCATGCCAACAATAAAAATCGGGCGCGGAATCTTAGCGGGTTTTGTCACGTCCTGATTCAATGGCTGCAGTTGAGTACGCTTTGCAATTTCCTTCAGTTCTCGCGCACCCGCCTCTACCTTGTAATTCAAGCCCGAATGTACCAAGCGGCAGGCCTTGTCAAAATACCGAAAGGCCTCTCCATAGCGCTCGAGTCTTTCACAGCACCGCCCCAGTGCAAAACCTAAATAGATCTGTTCATCAGTGTTGCCTTGCCCCATGCGAGCTACGAGTTCCGGGATTCGCTTTTCATCGTGCAGCGAACCCTGATCGTCCATATGCGCTTCCAGCCAATAAGACTTGGCACTGCGCTGACCTCGAATCAGCGCCCGCTCGTATTGACTCTGGGCCTGATCAAATTGCGCGAGCAACAAATGCTGGGATCCCAGGGCTTCTCGCAATTGGGCAGAATCCGGGAACCGCTCCAATGCGGCACGAAGAATTTCAATTGCCTTCTCACTAAAACCCTCCGCTTGCAAAACGGCGGCCAAACGCTCGAATCCAGCCTCCCCCTGCATGCCCGCCAGCAGGGCCTTCTCAGCCAGCCCAAGCAGCTCAGCTCCGTGACCCAACTGCGCCTTTAGGCCTGCAAGTTCAACAAAGTCTTCACCGACAGGGGCCAGCTGAACAATGCGCTCAATGGTGTCGCAGGCGCCCTTCAACTGGCCCGTGCGTTGCTGTACCCAAACACTCAGTCGGAGTACACGCACGTTTCCGGGCTCGTTTTTCTGAAGTGCCTGCAAGCCGCGCCAGGCGGCCTCCAATTTGCCGGCCTGAATCAGGCCCTGAATAGCTTCTATCGACATCGTGGTTATTTATCTGTTTTATTAAACCTGATTGTGATCGGCCTAGACTACCACAAGCGGCGAACGATGTGCTCGCCTGCTGGCGGCATGTGAGGCACGCCGTGCAGCAACAGACTTGCACCTCCAGGGAGAGCCGGCGACAATGATGCCTGGACTAGCAAAGAAGGCCCTTCATGCAATTGGACAAACATCTGGAAGTGAGCGTTGGCCTGTCCCAGGCAATTCTGGAAACCGCCCGAAGCCTCGGCGTTACAGCGCCGGACACCTTGCTACAGGCTGCAGGCATCGACCCCTCGCTGTTATTAAAACCCGAGAACCGCATTGCGTTTGAACGCCAGCAGGCACTTTGGATCCTGGCTTATGAACGTTGTGCCAACCCCAATTTCTGCCTTCATTTTGCGCGCATCATACAACCGAACAGCTATGGCTTGCTCGGCTACGTGGCCATGAATTGTCACACCATCAACGACAGTTTTGACGCCATCGTTAAGTACCAGTTTCTCACAGGTCAGGGAGGCGAATTTATTTTGGAGAAAGACCGGGAGCACACAAGCCTCTCTTATGTGCCTGTGAATCCCGATCACGAAATAACCCATCAACGGGTGGTTGCCATGCTCGGAGGCACGGTCAGTTATGGCCGTTGGTTGGTCGGCGCCTCGTACCGGGCGAGCTACGCTGAGTTCACTCACGAGTCGCCCCCTGACAGCCGGGAATACGAAGAATTTTTTGGCTGCCCGATTCGTTTTGGTGCCAGCAGGAATTGCCTTGTCTACCCCGCCAGCGTAGGGGAGCTGAACATTCCAAACGCCAGCGAAGAGCTACTGCAGCTGCTCAGTGAGCGGGCAGACCGCTTGATGAAAAATATGGCGCAACACAGCGGCCTGGCCAGGCGTGTCGCAAGTCTGCTTGCCACGCAATTAACGCGGGCTATGCCTGAAAAACCATTAATCGCCGCCCAACTGGGCATGAGTGAACGCACGCTGCAACGTCGATTAAACGAGGAGGGCACAAGCTATCAAAAGGTGCTTGAGGACACTCGCCACCAACTCGCTTTAGAACTTCTGCGCAATACTCCACTTCCCATTAACACCATATCCCAGCACTTGGGTTTCAGTGAGCCCAGCACTTTCTATCGTGCCTTTAAAAAGTGGGAGGGTGTCACGCCTGGCGCTTTGCGCGCAGAACAGCAATAAGTCATTATTTACGGAAGGGGCTGCTCAACTTTGTAGGCCAACAACAGATTCCCGGGGAGCTGTCCAAACATACTGTACCCTGACAATACATAGAGCCAACCATCGGCGGCGACCTGCCCCGCCACATCGATCGCGCCGCCGTGGCCCTCAACCCCGTTTACGGTAGTAAATGCCTTTGCCGTTTCGGATTGCCAAAGTACCTCGCCCGCACTGAGTGAAAATGCGCGTATTTTGCCATCGAGACCACCGCTGAATGCCAGGTCCGGTGTTGTCATCGCCGCCGAGGACAGACCGTAGTAATAAGAGCAGGCATACTGGACATCCAGGTTTTGCTTTTTTCCACCACGGGTATGTTCCAAACCCACCAGGGGTGTATTATCTGGCGAAAAGGCACAACCCCTTTCTACAGCATGCTGCCACAACACCTTACCTGTGCCGACATCCAGGCCGTAAAGACCCGGCTTTGGCTGGTAACCCTCTCGATCTCGCTCAGGGTCAGCCACCGGCACCACCACGGTTTGCCCCGCCAGCGCCATTCCCCAGTGAATGCCTCCATTGGTTGTGCCCTGACTCAAACGATTGCGCCAATGCACGGTGCCGTCATCGGGATTGATTGCAAACACTTCACCTGATTTCTGGCCAGCTAATAGAACGTCGTCTCCATCGGGCAATTTCGCGAGTATTACCGAGGCGCCAAAATCAAAATCCTCTCCCGCATTATCCGGGCAATTAGCACCTCCATTCAAACAGGCGGCATTCCACACGTCTCCTGCGGTGGCCTGAAACTTCCAGATCAATTCACCGCTGTCCAGATCAAGGGCAACAATCGCATCACTGGTATCCGTTGCCGGATGTGAAAGGTTTTCACCCGTACCAAAATATAATCGATTGCGCTGGCGATCAATTGTTGGGGTCGTCCACACCACTGCCCCCGAGGGGCCATAACGTTCAAGACCGTCGCTGTTGCGGCCCTGTAAACTCGCCGCCTCTGTCGCATGCCATGTCCACTGAATTGCGCCGTTGCTGGCATCCAGTGCAAGCACTGCCCCGTGCGACTGACAACAGCGGTGACCCGCGCTGCCTGCGACGGCAACTTCATAGGAAGAGACAGGCACATACAAACGCCCCCGGTCAAAACTGATAGAACCGGTCACAATTGAAGTATCAAAAAGCGCCACCGACTGCTGCCAAACCACCGCAAGTGTGTCTGGATCAACAGCGAATACTGTACCCAATGAATCGGCAAAAATCAGATAATTTGTGCCGTCTGGCAACGATGCCAGTGTGATCGAAGAGCGAATACCCGTGAGTACCTTGCGATGATTTCTGATACAGCCACTGCGTCGGTCGAGGGCATAAAGCACACCCGCTTTGTCGCCGATATAAAGTGTATCGCCCACCACAACCGGCTGAGAACGTACATCCGCCACTCTTGGAAACGCAAAACTCCAGTCGAGTGTTAAGGACTGCACATTTTCTTGATTGATTCCTGCCAATTCCGTCGTCATAAAACGCCGGTTGTCTAAGCCCATTCCCCAATTTCCAACAAACACCTGCTCATCCCCAGATGGTTCTTGCTGGCACTTGGCACTTTCCATCCAGGTATTATCTTCCTCGGCACTACCCGTGAGGTAGATCGCAATCAAACCGCGCTCTTGTTTGCTTAAATGAGCCGCCATGGCCTGCATTTTGCCAAACTCCATGGTTGTCATGAGGGACACTCGTGAAAACTTTCCAAGCGCCTCACGTGTGGGCGCTCTCATGTCTGGGTTGTCGTGACAACTGGCGCAATTGCGATCAAAGATGACCTCGCCAATTTGGGCCAGCGGTAATAGATCCGCATGCCGTGTCGCAATGTTTTGCACACTTTTCATCGCCCACGTTTTTGCAGTGTCGCTGCTGTACAGTGTGACCGCCATCAACGTTATCGCCGCCAGAATCACAAACAGAATGGACCTGCCCAGGTTTTTTTTCATTGCTCTGTTTTCTCCGGTAACGCAAAGGCAAAGAGGTAGTCCCCTTTCTCACGCCCAAACATGTGATGTCCACCCGCATTGACCAGCACAAACTGACGCCCACGGTAGGTATAAGTCATGGGGGTTGCCGTGGCATCAACTGGCAAGGTGTAATCCCACAATACTTCGCCGCTGTCGACGTCGAAGGCACGAATCAATCGGTCCATGGTTGAACCAATGAAAAACAAACCACCGTCAGTGGCAATGCCACCACCAAGATTGGGTGTTCCCCAGTTAACCTGAAAGGGCAAAGGAACCGGACCCATTTCATGCACTGACCCCAGGGGCACGTCCCAGCGGAAAGTCCCAGAATATAAATCGACCGCAACCAGTTTCCCCCAGGGAGGTTTGTTGCAGGGAATGCCTAAAAACGATTGCAAACTGCCAATTTCAACGGTGTAGGGGGAGCCACCCATTGCAACACGCATTCGATGCCCAGCAGAGGGATGTTCGTCTCCGGAGGGTGTGCTAGTCAGTTGTTTATCGCTTGCCAGCAACTGCCCTGTAAAGGGAATGTTGTTAACATTGACCAACAGGATTCCCCTATCGGCCAGCAGCGCTCCACCACCCCAGTTTGCACCTCCAAGACTCCCGGGGAACATCAAGGTTAGTTTCTCACTGAGCGGTGTATACAAACCCAAGTTATTCAGCGACGACAACTGCGCGGCGCAATCACCCCGGTCCCAAGGCGTTAAACCCCATGCGTCATCAGCCATCAGAAAAGAATCAATTAGGGGTGGGGGAGCAATGGGTTTGGGCTGAGTTGGCGATGTTATTTCACCGGGAATAAAAGACGGCGGCACAGGTTGTTCTGTTATTTCCCACAACGCCTCCCCTGTCAGTCGATTAAATACAAAAATAAATCCCTGCTTGGTTAACTGCACCAACGCGGGAATAGACTGGCCGTCTCTTTTCCATTCAAATAAAATCGGTTGCGCAGGCGTATCGAAATCCCAAAGATCATGCCGTGAGTGCTGAAAGTGCCAAACGACCTGCCCCTTTTCAAGATCCAATGCCACGACACTGTTTGCATAACGATTATCCCCGAGACGATCAGCGCCATAATAGTCCGGTGAGGGTGCACTGGTAGGCAGATACAACAATCCATTTGCTTCATCAACAGACATCGGGGCCCAAACATTTGCCGAGCCACTGCCCTCATGATTTAACAATGGATCAAATTGCCACCGGGGCTCCCCCCGATGAAGATCAAATGCTCGCACCGTTCCTCTGGGCGTTTTGCTTCGGGCAAAGTCGATGATTGTTGAACCCACAACAACCATTCCGTTAGCCACGATGGGCGCGGATGAATTGCTGACATCCCCAGGTGTGTGCCCTTCCTCTCCATAGAGAACGACTGCTCCGCGATCACCAAAACTACTACAGGCTTCCCCGCTTAGCGCATCCACGGCCCACAGCTTTCTATCATGAGACGCCATAAAGAGTCGGTGCCGACAGCTCTCGCCTTCATTGACGGCCAAGTCTTCACCATAACTCACGCCCCGGCAGCGAAATGGACGATCGCCTCGCAGGTCAATCTGCGGATCGAACTGCCAGCGCTCTTTACCACTCCCCGGGTCCAGAGCGATCATACGATTAAAAGGAGTGCAGTAAACTAGAGATTCACCCGCGGCCGGCGGCAACAAAATAGGTGTGCTCTGGGTCGAGGTTTTCTCCATTGCATCGCCAAAACGTTTCATGTCACCGCTGATGTGAATCCACGCAGGTTCCAAATCGGCAACCGTGTCCCGGTTTATTTGTTTCGCAGAGGAATAGTGACGCCCGCCCTGATCGCCGCCGTAATAAAGCCAGCCCTCTGTTTCCGCCTGGGCCACATTGGCACACACAAGGAAACAGAAAAAAACAAACTTCAAACAAAGCCACAGCCTTTGAGTTATACGCAACATTTCAGCTCCCAACTACTGATCCGATCCAGGGGCGGGCTCATTTTCTTGAGGCACCTCCAAGGGAGTTATTCGCAACAAGGTGGGCACACCACCTTCAGTCTGCCAGGTGGGGAAATGAGAGTTTGAGGTATAAATCGACCCATCTTCCGCCACCTCAATGTCACGGGTGAAAAAACGCTGGCGAGGCATGGGGTAGACTTGCCATTTTTCACTGCCGATATCAAAACTCAAAATCGTATCGGACTGGTTGCCATTTACCCATACCCGGCCACGCTTGCGATCGATATTCAAGGCATAGGGTAACTCATTCATTACGGGCAATTCATAATCGCTGAACTCGCCGGTTTCCGGGTCATATTTAACCAGCAGTGAATCCTGAAAGGCTACCAGCCAAACCTTGTTGTCTGAGTCAACTCGCAAACGGCGAGGCCCGTTGTAAGGCACATCAATCATACTGACCTCTCCGGTATCGGGATCAATACGAGCCAGGTCGTTGGCGTTGAGCCGAGCAGCCCACACAGTTCCATCGGGCGCAACGTCAATGCCATAAGGCATGGGCAAGCCGATTGACTCCCGCGTTTTTTCAGGCAGAGGCCTATACTCCGGATCAATCATAAATAACAGCGGTAGCATCTTTAATGTCAACCACTCCTTCACGCCTCGGGCGGGCAAATCGAATACAGTAAATTCACCTGAAGTTCGATCAAACATGGCAACCTGCGAAGACAGTGCCAGAGTAAACCAGACCCGATCTTTTGCATCAGTGCGAATCGTGTGAGGATAAAAACCTTTGGGCATACTGTGTTTAACAAACGTTTTGGTTTCAGGATCAAATTCCAGCAGTGCCTGCGTCATAGACGGTGTGATAAAAATATTGCCGTCTTTTGGGGAGATTGCAAAAGAATGCACTCCCATATAGTTATTCGTCTTACCAAAAGTAGAGAATCGATTACCGAGAATACCACCGGGTTTTGCGTCTTCGTCGTGGGGCACCTTGTAAACGGTATATTCACCGGTCTCGGGGTCAACTTGATAGATACGATCGTGAAGATTGTCGCCAACATAAACATAACCGTTAGGATGCAAGATAAAATCATGCATCTGCGAAAATCCGTCACCAATAGGCCACTCTGTCATTTCGATACTGGAAAGATGAGACTCCCAACGCTTGGGCGCGGGTACACGCTCAGGATTCTCACGTAACTCTCGATACTCCAACTGCATGTGCTTTGCTATGTCCGCATGGTCGGCATCGGCGAGTCGTGCGCCGTAACCGTTCATCCGATCAATGACACTCTGCCATTGATCAAGCGTTCGCTCATTGCGCATAAAGGGAGATGCCTGCTGATGACAAAATGCACAGTTCAACTGGAAATGTTTTTTCATGGCTTCGTCGCCCCCGAACGTCAGTTGGGACAACCAAACATTTGAAGGGTAACTGGCAATGAGCTCGCTCTTTGACAAGGGCGTCATAGAAACGGACACGTCCCCTTTGAGCTCGGTCAAATTGATATCGACATAACCCTGGGCGCGAATGCGATAGTGGGAAGGTTCGGCATTATCTTCAAAACTGACTTTGCCCTGAGAGTCACTGAATCGAGTCACCGCGGGTGCCGATTGATTACTAACACCATGGGGGGCATAGCCGTCGTCACTCAAATCAAGTGCCGGGGCGTTCAATGGAGTTTGTGTCACCATCACCCGGGGCATCACTTCACCCTGCTCATTGCTAATCAGCAATGTACCCGCGTTGGATACGGCGATCCATCCCATGGCCATCACGAGGCCACCGATTTGTATTTTATTCATCACGCACCTTACTGTGGTGTTATTGTCACCGCCAGTTTACGGATTGGCTTGCCAGATACTATGACTCTGTCAGCCAGCGCCATGGCATATTGCGCCAGCAGGTAAAATTAGCGCTTTGGCCTTCGGGCCCTGAATGCCTTCAAGGCATCCCGCCTGAAATTGGACCAGGCTTCATGCAGTGAAGCGACAAGTGCAGACTCACTGGCGGGGCCCGGTGTCGCCATCGACAAACGCTCCTCAGTCTCCTTTAAAAATGGCTCAAGCTGCTCCTCATTGAGCAGATCCGAAAAAAACAAACGTGTGCGCAAGGGGTCGTAGCCGAGCGAACAGGCGCGATCGACATCCGTCAACCAGTGCAACAGGGTTTCGCGGCCGGTTTTAGTCAGTTTAAAAAGCCGCTTTGGGCGAGCCCCTTCACTCTCATCCCTGGACGTTAACAAAGCCCTGGCTTCCAGGCGCTTAACCAGAGGGTAGACCGCTCCCGCACTGCCTGACCAGAAGTCAGAGGGCGACCGGCGGAACTCCTCTTTGATGTAGTAGGCGGTGGCGCCCTGCTCTCTAGAAATGATAGCCAATACAGCGCCTTCCATTTCCGTGAGTGTCTCAATCTTTACATTTCTATTCATAGTGCATATCTAGCAGATTTTAAAATCCGATGATATATTACGATTAGTAACATAGCCATTATCTGGAGAAAATCATGCCTTTGCTAACAAAAACCCACATTATTGCAGCACTAGCCTTTGTGAGCTGTTTTCCCGCACTCGCGGCAGAACCCGACACCTACACAACAGCCATTGACCTTAATAGCCCTCGCCCCATTGTCGAACTCAGCATTAACGGCGAGGGCCCCTTCCCCTTTGTATTCGACACAGGAGCCGATGAGTTATTTATCCAAAAGAGTCTGGTCGACAAGTTAGCGCTAGAAAAAACAGGCACAGGTAGAATTGGCAGCCCTCTTGGCGAGGGTTTTGATGCAGACCTGGTCACGATCGATCAGTTGAGTGTGGGCGGCGCCACACTTCACTCGGTTGAAGCATTTGTTAATACACTACCTCCGCAGGCTTTGGGTGGCGAGGTCTGGGGAGTGATAGGCCCCTATGCCTTTAAAGACTATGGCCGGGTCTCGTTTGATTTTAAAAACAAACAACTGGAAATTGGTGGTGCTGTCACTGAATCGGACAAATCAACCTGGATCGAGTTTGGCAAAGACGCGCCGCTTTTAGACGCGGAACTGTCTATTGGTGGGCAGAGCATTCCGGTGCATATCGATACCGGCATGCCCGGCACCGTGACAGTTCCCGCCAAATACGCAACACACATTCCGTTGCAAAGTGAAATCCGGACACTGGGCATGGCGCGCACAGTGGATCGGGAAATTGAAATAAAAGGTGCCAAAGTGGATCTAACCCTCTCTTTGGGAGACGCGCAAATTCCATTAACTAACATGACCTTTTTTGAAGATATTCCACTGGGCAACCTCGGCATGGGCGCTCTGCACAACCTGACACTTGAAATCGACTGGGAAGGTCAGCGCTATCGACTCAGTGGAATCGCCAAACCTAAAGAAATGCGCAAACGCAGGCGACCCGCGAAGCAATCATAATGGAAGAAATAATCTTTCAGCATGATAAATAAACGCTATGATTAACGGTGACAATTCTATCCTGGGAGAGCGCGTGAAATTTATAACACTCAATGTCAAAACTGCGATTATCGTGCACGGATTCAATGAGCATAATGAAGAGCTGACAGAATCAGTTACTGAGGATGAATTTGTATCCAAGATGATTGCTCTGCACCGCATTCAATCCATTAGCGAGCAATACCTTCTGGTCACCGGATCGCACGGGCGCATGATGTATTGGGAATATGAAGGCGACATGGCCGGCTTGGCAAAACGCATGGCTGCAGCGGACCTTCTGGTTGATTAGTCCGCGCGCCCTCCTCGTGAACAAAACCACGGAGATAAACTCGTGAATGCTCAAGGGCGCTTGCTGGCGCGCCACCTACACAATATTCCTGCGGGTCACCTCGAATGGATTGGCATTCGACCCGCACGAAAAGCCCCGATGATTTCATTAACTGAGGTCAACGCGATTGCAGAGCTCGGGCTGGAAGGAGACCGACGCTGCGACAGTCGACCAGGCTCTGCCAGGCAAGTCACCTTGATCAATCGTGAACACATCACATTGATCAGTGGGCTGCTGAACAAAAGCACAATCAGCCCCGAACTACTACGCCGTAACTTAGTGGTCACAGGTATTAACCTACTTGCCCTTCGACATCAACGTTTCCGTATTGGCGAAGTGGAGTTTGAGGGAACCGCATTGTGCCACCCCTGCTTACGCATGGAGCAGGCACTCGGGCAAGGTGCAGTGGCTGCGATGCTGGGTCACGGCGGACTCTGCGCTAAAATCACTACAAACGGCACCATTAGACTTGGCGATCAAGTTGAGAAGCTGGCTGAACCCTCGCAGAGTTAAGTTTGAGTTAACCTAGACATTCCTCAAGCACCGAGTTTTCCTGACCTCCCATCAAACTACTGCCCCATTCTTAGGCTCCGCTACCATATTGAGTAGCTTGTACTATAGTCAACTATTGTTCGTTCCGAACACATTCACTAATAAATGTAGAACTAATCAGGAACAAAAAAATGAAAACTCTACCAGGGATATTTATCTTAACGCTGCCCGCACTGGTGCTCTCTAACTCAGTGATGGCGGAAGACAATAGCCGAACGTTCGCGCCAGTGGAAATATACTCGTGCAACTACAATGAAGGGAAATCCGCGGCAGACCTCAACAAGGTTGTGGCCAAATGGAATAAGTTCATGGACAAAAATAAGGCGGCACCTTATTCGGCCTGGACGTTGACGCCGGAGTACGGCAGCTCAAAATACAAATTCGATATTGGCTGGATTGGCGTTTGGAAAGACGGCAATGCGATGGGGGCCGGCACGGCACTTTGGAAGAAAAAAGGTGACAAGTTAAACAAGGCGTTTTTTGAGGTCATTAACTGCGAGAGCCATGCAAACTTTGCCTCAGAGGAAATTAAAGGCGGGACAGCCGAATCCGCATCAAAGAACCCGGTAGTGCAATTTAGTGATTGCAAGGTCAAAAAGGGCCACACAATGACTGAGGTGCGAACGGCCATGAAATCCTGGGGCGACTACCAGGCAAAACAAGGGTCCAAAAGCTCTATTTGGGTCTGGTATCCCGTTTTTGGTGAAGACACTGACTTCGACTTTAAGTGGGTGGAAGGACACCCCAACTACGAAGCCTTTGGCGCAGACTATGAACGTTACGGCAATGGCGGCGGCTTTATGAAAGCCGGTGAGCTATTTAGAGACATTGTTGATTGCGGCGTCACTCGAGTTTACGATGGAGAAACCGTCAGAATCGGCTGGGAAAGTTAAACCTCTCTCCTCAAGCAGTTTGGATTATTTGGGTGGCACAGCACCTGGGCAGCTCCCCGGAATAATCTAAACTCGCTTTTGCACAGCGGCTTGTTGTCTCGCCCTGCGCTCTGCCGCACGCTTCAGGATGTCCCGCTTCTGCCCTACATCAGAATCGTGCCAACAGAGTATTTCGTCCAGACTACGGAAACATCCCAAACAGATATTCTCGCCGTTGAGGCAGCAATTTCTGACACAGGGAGACTCTAGGCCCTGCACCCCACTAACCGCACCCGTTTTTGATGTTCTGTTCATGACTGAATAGTCTAACACGCCCCCTGCATTGGCCGCCTCAGGCATGGCTTTGTAAAGAAAAGACGACACGCTTGAATCTTTAAGGCTTGCCTTGTAAGTTGTTAAATCTCACATTTTGCACCAGGGGACAATCCATGATCACACTGAACGTCAACGGCGTGGAGCATCAGCTCGATGTCGCTGCTGACACGCCTATATTGTGGGCGATAAGAGAGCAACTCGGGCTGACGGGCACGAAATTTGGCTGCGGCATTGCGCAGTGTGGTGCCTGTACCGTGCACCTCAATGGCATGCCTATTCGCAGCTGTGTAACCCCCCTGGCGGCTGCCGCCAATGGCACTATCACGACCATTGAAGGCATATCAGGCGAACAGGGCCTGCACCCGGTGCAACAAGCCTGGATTGATGAACAAGTGCCGCAATGTGGTTACTGCCAGTCGGGCCAAATCATGTCGGCGGTGGCCTTATTGCAGTCCAACCCAACACCCAGCGACTCGGATATCGACCAGGCAATGTCAGGCAATGTCTGCCGGTGCGGTATGTATGGCAGAATTCGACAAGCCATCAAAAATGTATCGACGGGCCAGGTCCAGTTCTATGAACCCGACGCCGACACGGCAAGCCAGGAGGTGCAACATGGGTAAGTGGACAAGACGCGGTTTTATTACCGCAGGCGTGGTGGGTGGCACAGCGCTGGTGATCGGTGTCGCAATCAGACCCGGGCATCAAGCGAGTAAAGTCGCAAAGTATGTTGCCGGCGATGGCGACAATATGATTACGGCCTGGCTTAAAATCGATACACAGAATAAGGTCACAGCGATTGTTCCCCACTCGGAAATGGGGCAGGGAGCCCAAACAGCGCTCTCACAAATGCTCGCCGATGAGCTGGATGCAAAATGGGAAGACGTCTCATTCATTGAAGCGCCCGCGGAAGATGCCTACGCTAACTTCGCCATGGGCAAAGGTTATATATTGGGTGACGCCCCAATTCCTCGCGTGTTAGTTGGTTCTGTAGACGGTCTTTTCCTGCAGGCAACCAAGGCCATGCACTTGCAAATCACCGGCGGCAGCGCCAGCGTACGCACCACCGGTGTTTACGGCATGCGGGTGGCGGGCGCGGCCGCAAAAGCGCTATTACTTGAGGTTGCAGCGGCACGCTGGCAGGTTCCTGTTGAGGAACTCACGACCGATTCGGGCATGATTACCCACAGGAAAACAGAACAAATCGCACCCTATTCGGAGTTTGCAGGCGATGCGGGGAAACTGACGCCATCATCTACTCCGAGACTGAAGACACCCGAAGAATTCACTCTTATGGGGCACAGTAAACCCCGCTTTGATATTCCTGCCAAAGTAGGTGGCACCGCGACGTTTGGCATTGATGTTGTAGTACCGGACATGAAATATGCCACCCTGCAAGCGGCTCCTGTTTTTGGTGCCACTGTAGATAGCTTTAATTCACAGGCAGTACTGGCAATGCCGGGTGTGGTTGAAGTGGTTAATCTGGACAATGCCGTTGCAGTTGTTGCACAAGGTTACTGGCAGGCAAAACAGGCCCTGGCAAAAGCGGACATACGCTGGAAAACAACGGCACAAGATGCCACCAG
>ENA-OSET01002570-OSET01002570.1-sediment-metagenome-genome-assembly--contig:-NODE-2570-length-17421-cov-11.305466_pt1 | contig 17421 bp, 18 predicted proteins | sample MGYA00237882_ERZ534229 | MGnify/ENA primary metagenome ERZ534229 (study PRJEB26408, sample SAMN06266212) | sediment metagenome | isolation source: Hudson Canyon methane seep mesocosm | place... | reverse complement strand
ACTACCCGATTCCGATACATTATCTTGAACGCGGGTCTGTAAATACCACCAAACCATAGCCAAAAGCAGCAGCATGACAATAATCACGCTGAGCAAAATTAAGATGGTTCGACTACCGTGAGAAGGTGCTTTTTGAGTTAATGCGCCATAGCCTTGCGCCTCTACTTGCTGACTTCTATCTGGCGCTTGTCGCTTATCCAAGTCGCGCAGCATATCGTTCATTAAACTCATTAAGAAACTCCTAACGATAGCCAGGAGAAACGAGGCATGGAGACGCTTTCGGTATCTTGAACCGCTTTTTTAACATGCTTTCGGGTCACAACTCGCTCACCTTGCCCAAACGCAGACATTAAGGATTTATGACATAAAATATTGATTAAACGAGGAATACCGCCACTTGATTTATAAAGCAGTGTGACGGCGCGTTTATCAAATAAAGCCGGTCCATTGTAACCAGCCAGCGACATTCTGTGCCCTACATATTGCTGTACGGCTTGTTTATCTAAAGGCGATATATGCTGTTGAAAGGTAATGCGCTGCTGTAGCTGCCTAAGGCTTGGGCGAGAAAGCAATTCATTTAGCTCAGGCTGACCAAACAATACCACTTGCAACAACTTAGCGGACTCTGTTTCAAGGTTACTAAGTAGACGTAAGGCCTCAATAGTCTCTTCAGGCATTGCCTGTGCCTCATCAATGACTAATGCAACACGCTTTTCTTGCGAGGCTAACTCAATTAATTTTATATTAATTTGCTTTAGTACATGATGGCCACCCTGTACCGGGTCAACAGTTACATCTAGCTCTTCAGCCACCGCAAGATAAAGATCTTCAGGTGTTAAACCAGGATTAGGTATGTAAGCGGTTACATACTCACTATCCAATGTATTCAATAACTTCCTGCAAATAAGTGTTTTTCCTGTCCCCACTTCGCCAGAAATTTTTATAAATCCCTCTTTGTTCTTCAAAGCGACCAACAGCAATTCTAATGCTTGCTGATGGGTCTCTGAATTAAGATAAAAATGGGTGTTTGGTGTTAAGGAAAAGGGTAGTTCCCTTAAACCAAAATAACTCTCGTACATAGATGACTATCTCTTCTATTTAGCTCTCGTATTTAAAACACTGACGAGTTTGGTGTATCCAGAATATCTTTGAACTCACCAAAGCGCTTACGGCTTCTGCGGATTTCATCCTCAAAGACCTTATCTTTACTAATAAGCGGCCTAAGAAGAATAACCAGTTCACTCTTCTTATTAACGTAGCGCTTCTGCTTGAACAATTCTCCTAACCAGGGAATATCACCCAAGATAGGCACTGTTGAATTCTTTTCTTGCGTGATGTTCTGAATCAAGCCACCAATGACCACAATCTGTCCATTCTCAGCTCGTATAACGCTGTCGGTTTCTCTTATGGTGCTTAGAGCTAAAGGTAAGATCACTTCATCAGACCCTAGAGAGATGGTTTTCTCCTGATCTTCAACGTCACTAATGGTTGGGTGCACATGTAAGATTATGTCGCCCTCTGCACTGATTTGAGGGGTTACATCCAAAGCAATACCCGAGAAAAAGGGGGTTAGCGTCACGTCAGTAGAGGTGCTATCAGTATTGCTGCTACTGCCGGTATCTTCATCTATATCAATATCCGTTACGAAGAACTCATCAGTACCGACTTTAATAATGGCTTTCTGGTTATTTACCGTAGAAATACGCGGGCTTGATAGTACCTGTACACTTCCCTGGGTGCTTAATAGCTGCATAAATCCAGAGAAATCGCCTATTTTTAGAGTCGCAGTAAACACCCCACCCAAATCATTAGTAATAAGGTCTGAACCCATATTTCCACCCACTAACTTTTTAGGCAGGCCATCGGCACCAATAGAGCTGCTTGTTTCTATTGCAGTCCAGTCAATCCCTTGCTGGTAACTCTCATTAAGTTCAACTTCAAGAATTTTTGCTTCAAGTACCACCTGACGCTTCATAATAAGCTCGGTCTGGCGTAAATAATTTTCTACTGACAGTAACTCATCTGACATAGCTCTTACTACAACCATGCCAGCATTAGGTGTAACCACCACTTTGCGGCCTTCTCCGCCTCCAGCAATTAGCATGAGTGTTTGACTTAGCTGTGACCAGAAATTATTTTCACTCGTGGTGCTAATGCGTGTGCCTATGACTTTGTCTGTGGTCGAGTCTGAGCTACCGGAGTTATTACTCCCTCCACTGTCATCACTTGAGTTACTTCCCTCAGAAACACTGCCTGAGCTCACTCGCGTTTCTGATGCCCCCATACGTTTAACATTAAGGTAGTTAATCTGAAATATTTTAGTTCTTAACCCACCGGGCATCACGCGGTAAAGATTACCGTTACCTTGAAAATCATAACCATAAAGCTCTTTTGTTAGAGACATCACCTGAGGCACGGTCACATTTTTAAGTTCTAAGCTTATTTTTCCTTTAACATCAGGGTGCACAACCATGTTGTAGTTTGTGCCTTGCACGAGGCTTCTAAAAAAGTCTCGGGCATTAACGTCTTTTACTGCAATATCGAAACGGGTTTCCTGTACCTGTTTCGCAGGTGTAGCACTTAACAAGGGTAATAAAGCACTTGCTACGTTGTCTGGTAATTTTTTGGGTAACGCCTTGTCATATTTCGCAATATCTGCATCCAGCATTTCATTAATGTCACCCGCACTGGTCGACGACACACTCCTAGGTGAGACCTGCATAGGAGTATTGGAACAAGCCGAAACAAAACCCGCCAATGCTAATACTGTAAACAGTCTTAACGTCTTAGACCGCATAATTAAACCCATAAATACTCCAACTTACCGCGTGCGCTTAATAGATATAGGTTGCTTCCAGCGCAACACTTTTGTACCGTCATTCACTAATAGATGTACGGAACTCTCTGTAATTTTTAATACTTTTGCCCCACTGACGTGATCACCTACAGTCACCGATTTACCATTAATAATGGCCTGCTTTCGCTCTGATGCATAAAGTAAATAGTTCAGTTTATAGCTTTGCTTTGGCTTAGCTCTTTGTTTAGGCTTGGCCCAATCGAAAGGCTGAGTAGGGTCTTTTAATTTTTCACCATCAGGCAGAGTCATGGTTCCTGCAAACCCTACAGAATTTGTAAAAAATATCGCCATTATAAGAACGGATAATAAATATAAAATACGTTTAAACACCTATCCAGTCCTCCTCAAGGCTGAGCGTACTGATTTTAATGGTCACTCTGGCTTTGGGATAATCAATCACTTCATAGTTCATTGTTTCCCAGCTAAACCCCTTCAAACTTTCCAAGCGTTTTATATATTCAAGTACATCAAAGTACTCGCCATCCATAACCAACTCCATACTATGTCGGTATAGACCTGCTTCTTCTTTCGAGTCGTTTTCCACCTTTTCACTAGGTGGGTCAAACGGTGCGACGGGCATATTTTTTAAACTAATTAATTTTAGATTCGCTTGCTGCTGTAGCATTGAACGTAAAACATCAGCCATTTTTTCAGGTGCGATTAAATCACTCAACTGACGCTCAATTTCAGATTTCATCTTCGCCAACTGAACTTCCAACTCCGTTCGCTGAACCCTCAATTCTTTATTCGGGTCATCCTTAAGTCGCCGCTCTAATAAAAGCTGTTGTTGTGCAAAATTTGCTTGCTGCTGAGTCAGTGAAATTAAATTTCTAGACGCGGCCTTGTCTCGATCTTGCAAAGGAGCAAAAATAAACTGTCCCCAAATAAACACCACACTCACAATGATCGCACCTAACAAAATACCTCGCTCTCTAAGAGTGAGTGCCTCTACTTGCTCAGATAGTTTTTCCCAGCGCTGAATGAGCTCTTGTTTATTCATTGCTCATCTCCAAAGTTAATAAAAGAAGATGAAAGGGTAAAATGTAATAATTTTTCGCGGTCTTCATCTGATGCAAGCTGAAATAAATCAAATGTCCGGCCTAAAAATAAGGTTTCATCCCGAAGCATTTGCAAATAATGCGGAACAGATTCTGCCTGAAGCGTTTTGCCTTTTAACCCTACTTTGTGGCCGCCATCCGCAAACTGAATTTGAGTTAGCCATAAGAAATCAACCCGATGACGAGCCAGGCCAACCATTAAATTAGAGAACGGGAACTGATTCCCAATAGAGAGCGAGTCAAGTATTGAGATAAGTTGCTTACGCTTAGTTAGTCGCTTAGTTAATCGTTTGTTCAGCGCAACCAGCGACGAATCTTTTCTCATTGCACTCAGCTTCGCTTCCATTTCAACGGTTTGCTCTTGCAACTGATCTACACTTGCCTGCTTGGAGGGTAACTGATCTTCAACCGCAGTCACCTGAGACTGATAGTAAACAGTGAAGATAATTTGAATAAATAATATTACGGCAACCACGGTAACAATGTGTGCCAACGGTAATATGACTTTTTTGGGCCTTAAGTCTTGTGTGTATAAATTGACCTGCTGCATTAGGATATAGACTCCCTTAATGCAGCACCCACAGCAGCGAAACTCTGAACCAAAGTATCACCACCGTTTGCATCACCTGAAAATAGCGGCCTTACATCTAACTTATTCACCTTAACCGCTAAATTCTGACCAAGCATATTAGCCAAAGGAAAAGTATCATCAGGGCCAATAAGCAGTAACTCTTTAGGCGGTACCTGTCCCATTTGGCTTTCATAGTAATCTAACGAGCGCTGAACTTCTAAGGCCAAATTCTGTATGGTTATCTCTTGGCTTGCCGTGTCTTTTAGTGCATCTAAAGAGAAATCAAAACGACGAGAGAAGTACATGGTGTCGCCTTTACTAACCAAAATCATTCCGAAACCAGGACGTAAGAATAAGAGCGCGAGACCATTACCTGTATCGTCATAACGCATAGAGACATTACGCAACACCAACTCTGTGATATCAATACTTTCAAGCTCAAGCCCTGACTCTTCAATCAGGCGAATATTTTCTTGCAGCAATACTTTTCGCACACTCACGACGTTAATAATGCTGCCCCGCCCTCTGGTAGCATCATCAGGAAAATCAAACACGTCTGTTATGGCATCTTCAAGAGGGTAGTCAATAAGGTCTTTAACCTTCCAGCGTATTGCCTCAGCTAATTCCGCATCGGCCACCGGCGGCTTTTCAGTTTGAAATATTTGATATTGATCGGAAGACAGCACCAAATTACAGGCAATGCCTTTTAAGTTATTTTCTTCAACTACGCCACTCAAGGCGTCTTTACGCTGAGCCGCTTTGCAGGCGACAAAATTCTGAAATACGATATGTGATGAATTTTCTTCACCACCACACATAGATTGCGCAACAGAGAGGCCATCAGAACGAACTTCAACACCAACAAGCCCTGGTCTGGCCTTTTTCTTAAACAACGAAATCAGAACTATGCCTCCCCAAAAATGACAAACTCCTCACAATTCTAGTTAGAATAGTTCAGTAACTATCTGTTTGCCAATATATTCCTAACTTTACTGTTGAAAAGACATAAAAAAAGGAAGCGATGAAAGCTTCCTTTTTATTTATCCCTGTATTTCGAACTGATATTACTGTTTAGAACGGAATATCATCATCAAAATCATCAACAGGTGCCGCTTGCTGAGGTGCTTGTTGTGGCGCTTGCTGCTGACCATATCCACCTTGTTGCGGTGCATTCTGCGGAGCATAAGAACCCTGCTGCTGAGCTGGTGCGCTCTGCTGTTGCTGAGGTGCCTGACGAGGTGCAGGGGCATTCTGTTGTGGCGCGTTTTGCTGAGGAGCTTGTTGTGAGTAAGACCCTTGCTGCTGTTGTTGAGGCTGCTGAGCCGGTGCAGAATAACCACCCTGCTGCGGCTGATCAAAACCACCTCGTGAATCTAGCATTTGCATTTCATTAGCAACGATTTCAGTAGTGTATCGGTCCTGACCTGTCGCTTTATCTTGCCACTTTTGCGTCTGAAGGCGACCCTCAAGATAGACCTTAGAACCCTTCTTTAAGTACTCTTTAGCAATTTCAGCTAAACGGTTAAACAGCACTACACGGTGCCATTCTGTTTTCGGCACTATTTGGCCAGTGTTCTTATCTTTGTAACTCTCATCGGTCGCAACACTCAGATTTGTTATTGCGCTTCCCTGAGCCGTATAACGAGTCTCTGGATCATTTCCCAAATTACCAATTAATATAACTTTGTTAATACCGCGAGCCATTTATCTCTCCTAAATACCAAATTCAGTGTTTCAAATCTTCAATTTTTTATCTCAGAGAAACGCTCTGATCAATGAATCAAATGCTAACAGAAAATGCAGCAATAGGCATTAATTCAACTACACTAAATAGCACACTTTCTAAATAATAATTTTTAAACAAAAAATACAACATCATGCCTAAATGGAAACAACTATCAGCGTACTGCCTGCTCGGTGGACTATTACTCGCTCAACCGGCTTTATCTGAGAAAAATAACAATACACTTAACAAAACCCGCGCTGAAGCAGCGTTAATGCACAAACAAGGCGCTAAATCACAATCAACCATACTCAAAAGCAAAGAAGCGACCCAACAGTTACTCGCGGAGTTTCAAGCACTGAACCATGAATTGAATCAACTGAAAATAAACCAGGCTCATCTACTGCAAGTTCAAGCACAGCAAATGCGGTCTATCAACTCACTTAAAAAACAACTTAATGAAATTGAAACCACTGAGAAGGCAATTATCCCTCACCTTTTATCAATGATTGACTGGTTGGATAATTTTATTGCTGAAGATATACCTTTTCATAAAGAAGAACGTCAACAGAGAATTTCTTATTTAAAATCCAGCATGATCACTCCGGATATAAATCTGCCAGAGCGTTATCGTAGAGTGCTCGAGGCTTACCAGGTTGAAAGTGAGTATGGCTACACCATTGAGTCTTACCCTTATACCATCAAGGTTTCAGGTGAGCAGTTACACGTTAATTTATTGAGAGCCGGAAGAATAGGACTTTATTACCAAAGTAATGATGAGCAACGTAGTGGTTATTGGGATCATAAGAAAGGTGTTTGGCAGATTGCTCCAGAGGGCGTTGAGGATGAGATACAGAAAGGTATGTTAATTGCGCAAAAGCAAAGACCCCATTCATTGTTAATTTTACCCATTGTTAAATAATAACCAAAACATAACATACGGTGCACACGGGGCACCCTACAAAGAGCTTTATATGACGCGTCTTCGCAACTTATTTCTAATCCTCTCCTGCTTGCTACCCACCATAAGCATGGCAGCCCAAAACGAGCTCAACACCCTGTTTGAGATGGTCAGAGAGTCAAGACAAGAGCAACAAGTAATCAATCAAACCAGAGAAAAACAATTTCTGGCAGATCAAAAATTACAGCAGCAACGAGTCAACACGCTTAAAAACAATCTGGCAAACGCACGCAAAGAATATAAAAACCAGCAACAACAAGCAGCAGCTAACGCAAAGCAGGTCGACCAACTACAAACCCAACTTAATGAACGTACACATTCACTCAGAGACCTTTTTTCCGCTTGGAAACTAAGTACCCGGGAAACATTAGAAAACCAGAAAAACTCCCTTTTATCTTCTCAATATACAGACCAGCTTGATCAGCTACAGGTAATGACCGATAAAAAAGAACTACCCGAGTCATCAGACTTGTACGCACTACAAAATATAATACAGCAAGACATTACAGGCACTGGCCTAGTCTCACAATTCAATGGCCCAGTAACGCTATTAAACGGTGAAACATCGCAACTAAATATACAACGCTTAGGCCCTTTCACAGCCAAAGCCAATGGACAATTTCTTGTTTTTAACCCTGCAGACCAATCACTCAGCATTGCCCCTCAACAACCTGACAATCTCTATTTAGATGTTATTACAAACAACAGTTTAAGCGCCGTTATTGACCCCTCCCGAGGTATAGTGTTACATCGCCTGGCATTAAAGCCAGACTTATTAGAGCGCATACAACAAGGTGGATTAATAGGCTACGTGATTATCGCCCTAGGTATAGCAGGGTTGTTATTAGCCGGTATTCGCTGGCTAGACATCGGACTGTTAAGACTGAAAATAAAGCAACAACTTAAAACCCCTGAAGCCATCAATAAAAACAACCCACTAGGTCGTATACTAGCGGTCTATCACGACAACCCAAAGGACCAGATAGACAGCCTGGAAGTAAAACTTCAAGAAGCCGTATTACAAGAAGTGCCCCGACTAGATAAAGGCCTTGGCACCCTAAAATTACTCGCTGCTGTGGCTCCCTTGCTAGGCTTATTGGGTACCGTTGTAGGCATGATCAACACATTTCAAACCATTACCCTAGTGGGCTCAACCGACCCCAAATTAATGGCAGGGGGAATATCTCAGGCATTAGTCACTACCGTGTTAGGCCTTACGATGACTGTTCCCCTGCTCTTCTCCCATAGCTTTGTCTCTTCACGTGTAAGGATGCTTATGGTGTTGTTGAGTCAGCAAAGCTTGGGCATCATTGCTCAAGCCATGGAAGCTAGCCGTAAAGAAACTACAAGGCTAGAAAAAGCAACAGAGACAAACCATGACTGACCTGATTGGTAATACACTCAGCCCCATTACTCACTTGTTTAATCAAGGCGGTGGAGTGCTTTGGGCTATTTCTGCAGTTGCTCTGCTTATTCTGCTGCTCGCTTCGGAGCGCTTGCTGTTTGTTTCTATTAATTATCGACAATATCAACAAAATGTAGTGAATAAATGGCACCACAGGAATGATACTCACTCATGGCAAGCCTACCAGATAAGAGAAGCGATACTCGCTGATAGCAATCTAAGACTCAACAGCGCGTTATGGTTAATTAAAATATGTGTCGTTGTCTGTCCGCTACTTGGTTTACTGGGCACGGTCACAGGTATGATCTCTGTATTCGATGTACTTTCGTATTCGGGGACCGGTAACCCACGCCTTATGGCTGCCGGAATATTTCAGGCAACCATTCCCACTATGGCAGGCATGATAGTCGCCATTATCGGGTTGGTATTACGGCAACAAGTACTCAGGCTCGTTCGAAAAAAACAAGGGGAACTGGCACAACAACTCTATTTCGAAAAAAGAGCAACCCCAAGAAATAATCGTTCACTTATTAAAGAGGGCTTATAATGCATCATCGTTTTCCCTTTTTCAAAGGAGAGGAAGAAGAAGTCGAAATTAACATGACCCCCATGCTAGACGTGGTGTTTATCATGCTGATTTTCTTTATCGTCAGTACCAGTTTTGTGAGAGAAACAGGGGTTGAAGTCAATCGACCACTAGCTGAGTCTTCTGAAAAACTACCTCAAAATGCCATTTTGGTCGCTATTACAAACAACAATCAGATATGGATAGACAAGCACCGTATTGACACCCGCGCAGTAAGGCGAAATATCGAACGACTCCTGGCCGAAAACCCAGACAGCACCGTAATTATACAAGCCGATGAATCAGCTCCCACAGGGACACTCATTAAGGTACTAGACCAAAGCAAACTGGCAGGCGCTAAAAACATTGCAGTATCTAGCACTCAAAGGCAATCAGGTTGATACGCTACATCATGGCTACACCGCTAGCATTACTATTGTTAGTGCTTATTTTGTTATTGATGGCGCAATTGATTCAGCCAAAAATAAGTACTCAAACGCCAGTGAGCAATATTATTGCGATTGATTTTCTTCGAGCATCCCAGTTTGAACAACAAAATTCAACACCCTCTCCCGCACAAGCAGAAAGAGAACCTATTTCAAAAGACACTCCTCCCAAACCAGCGCCACCAATGGTAAGCCCCTTACTTTTGCCAAAAAACAGCCCCCATTTTGAAATGGATGCAATTAGTCTACCCAAAGCCCAATTTTCAGCCCCCACATCACTCAACGATTTAGTCTACGAAGCCCACCCACAACAAACTGAGTCCCAAGCCCAAGCAGTACAACAAGCACCGCGATTACCTGCTCAGCTTACTCCGCAATTTACTGAAAATTTATTTCCCCTGCATATACCACAGCCCGCTTACCCGCGAAGGGCTCGTAGTAGAGGTATAGAAGGCTGGGTAAACGTTGGCTTCACTATTCAACCAAACGGGAAGATTAAAGATATCGTCATTTTACAATCTGAACCCACAGGAATTTTTGACAATGCTACGCGAAGGTCTGTCGCGCAATGGAAGTTCAAGCCCCAGCTATTAGACGGCAAACCCACCCCTCGCAGGGTAGAACAAACCATACGCTTTAACTTGAAACAATGATCTGCAACGATGAATAATTTAGTTAAGTTAACATCACTGCTTTTATTGCTGGCTTTTGCATCAGGTATAGCCTGTGCGGTTGATTTTAGTGTTCCGCAAAGTATTTATAAACAACCCCCTTCATCAACATATCGATTAAGTGAAACCGCCTACCGTCAATTTCAGCCTATCCAGAAACAAATTTCAGCAGAGCAATATGATGATGCTTTTAATTCATTAAACAGACTGGTTAAACGGCACAAGCAAAACCTTTATGTTGTATCTGTTGCAATGAAATCAGCCGCCTATATTTACATTGCTCAGCAGGAATACTCCAAAGCCATAGAGTGGATGCAGCAGATACTTAAGCTATCGACCATGAGCACCCAAGAATTACAAATCATTCGCCACGACCTTAGCCAATTACAGTTACAAGCAGAGCAATATCAAAATGCGATTAATACAATGGAAAGCTGGCTGAAGGAAGCTAAAAAAACGACGCTAAATTCAAAACAAATAAGCGCTGCTGATTATCAATTACTCGCGGTGTCACAGTTTCAACTTAATCACTACAAAAAAGCCAAACAGGCCGCTCAAAAAGGACTTAAACAAACAAAGCCTCTTGTAGAACCGCTTTATCAACTTATCTTATCTTGTGACTTTGCATTAAAGAATTACACCAGCGCAGATAAAACCTTATCCATTTTGGTAAAACTAAATCCATCCAAAAAAAATTACTGGATACAATGGGCTGGCGTGCTTGATTTACTGGAAAGGCCCGACAAAGCATTAGTGGTATTCGAGCTTATGGATCAACGTAAATCACTCAATAATGAACAAGAAAAAATTCAGTTTGTGCAAAGGTTGATGCAGCAGGGTAACGCATTTAAGGCGGCAGTTAAATTAAACGGATATAGTAAAAATGGTGATGTAAAAACGTCTATTGAAAACCAGTTATTATTGGTAAGTGCCTGGGAGCAAAGTGGTGAAAGTGACAAGGCTATTGAGGTTTTGGAAAGGCTTTTAGACTCACAGAAAAACAATAATGTGTTAATGCGCTTAGCACAGATTTATGTAACTGAACAAAAGTGGAAGGCTTTGATTGAGTTACTTGAGTCTAGGCTTGATATGCAGCTAAAAAAAGACAACGAACAACTTTATTTGCAGTTAGGATATGGGTATGTGCAGCTGGGAATAGCTGATAAGGCAAAACAAACTTTCCTCATACTGGCAACATCAGAAAAAAGCAGTATCGAAACGCAAAAATCAGCGCAGCAATGGTTAAAGTATCTCAACCAGTAAAACTGCGCGTCTTAACAACTGACCGTTCAGCTACGCCTGCTGGCTATCAACCTCTAATGACTGATTTCCTTCAGGTTGATAAACCTTCTTAATCAGATCCATTACTTGATAACTCTTCCAGCCAACCATGCTACAGGTCGTCATTACGCCCCCCATTAATGCCCCACCAACACCTGCCGTTACTATATCAGCACCGGTCAGATAAAGGTTTTTAACAGGTGTAATAGGGTGAAGCCAGTCTTGCTTGAAGCGATCAACCGTATGATCAATACCGTAAATCTCTCCTTCTTTATTCCACTGGAACCACTGGGTTGATAACGGGGTAGAAAGTTCAACGTAATCCATTGCTTCACGCAACTGCGGCATTTGCTTAAACAGCGTTTCAAGTAACGTATTAGTTATTTCCTCTTTTAACTCATCATAACCTTCGCCACGCTTATTCCAGGTTGTGCCTTCCCATTGTTTAAACCATTTATGGTTTGTAGGCGCTACAATTTCAACCGTTGATTTACCAGGGAACCGGTCATTCCAGGCAGGGTCTTTTGCCGATGGGAATGAGATGTAAATTAATGGGAATTCACCCGTGCCATCAGACACCAAAAATCGGTCTACATTTTCATCATGATTCGCATCTGGATAAATCCAAAAGTTGGTTTTTGGAATATTCAGTTCTTCTGCGGTTCCTTTAAAACCAGCATAAATACAAACATGAGAGGCCGACAGTTCAACTTTCTTCAGTTTCTTTAATAGTCCATTTTTCTTAGCTACTTTTTCAGGTAGCAAGTTTTGATAGGTTGGGTAGATACCGGCATTACTAACTATCTGGTCAGCAAAAATTTCGTGTCCACCTTTCTTTAAACGCACACCGTATGCTTTATTGTTCTTAACTAAAATCTCTTCTACACCCGCATAGGTGAATACGTTACCGCCACTGCGTTGAATAACCGGAATGATAGTTTCAGATATACGAGAAGAACCCCCTATAGGGTAATTGCCACCGGTTAGATAATGCTTGGCCACCATGGCATGCATCATAAATGATGAGTCTTTAGGAGTAAGACCGTAATCACCCCACTGCGCAGTAAGCACACCAATTAACTCTTCGTTATCAGTAAGCCCTTCAAGCACTTCACGGGTGGTTTTAAAGAAGTAATCGGGCAATAAATAATGACGTGCTTTGTTGTATACCATGGCTGCCAGCTTTGGCAAAGCCTGACCAGCAAAATAGCGAGGCACCATTGAGCTGACTTTTGACAATAATTCTACATACTTATCAATGGCTTCAGCTTCTGCTGGAAAATACTCTTTCATTTGCTTTTTGAAAGGCTCTCTTCCCGCAATATAATCGTAAGTTTTATCACCAATGATGATACGGTCATATAGGTCATCCATGTAAGCCCACTCGAGTTCACTGTCTGATATAACATCAAACACTCGTCGAATCATAGAGTAAGGCTTGTGCACTTCACCTACGTAATGGATACCTACATCCCACTCGTAACCATTACGCTCATAAGTGTGACTATAACCACCCGCCGTGTAATGTTGCTCTAACACACAAACCTTCTTGCCTAACTTAGACAGCAAGGCCGCATTACATAAGCCACCAGGGCCTGATCCTATGACAATAACATCATAATGCGTTTCTGCTCTGTCTTTACGAAAACGAGTACCTGTGCGCTTCACAATTCACCTCGGCTATTTTTATTTTGAATAAACGACAATATGCAACTTTTTGCATACTAGAGGATTTACACCTTACTATGCAACTTTTTTCATATAGTTTATGATTATCAACCGTACTGTTTTTAGAAGTAGTTAACAATTATGTCATTGAAACACGCCATTTTAGTTTTATTAGAAACCGAGCCAAGCAGTGGCTACGATCTTGTAAAACACTTCAAAAGTCGTCTTGGTTATTTTTGGAACGCCAAACATCAACAAGTTTATCAACAACTTAAAAAGCTTACTGAAGATGGATGGATAAAATTTCAGGCGCACAATCAAGACGATAAGCCTGATAAGAAAGTATATGAAATAACAAATTTAGGTAGAAGCGGATTAGGGGAATGGATTAGCCAACCAGTTAAACCCAATAAAATAAATGATGCCTTATTAGTTAAACTATATGGAGGGCACCTGACCAGCAAAGAGAATCTTATTGCTGAACTGGCCTCACATAAAAAAAATCATGAAGAAATATTAGAAAATTTAATCAATATAGAAAATAGCTATCTAGGGCTAAACAAAGAAAAGCAAACGCATTACCTGCTGCCTTACATGACACTTCGCAGAGGGATAATTGGTGAAAAGGCTTGGCTTGAATGGGCAGAGGAGGTTGAGAAAACGCTTTGCGTTTAAGAGATAAACAACCCTCAAACGCAAAACCTGTAGGAGCAGTTCTCAGCCGCTCCTACAACTAATTACTTACTACCTTCAACCATATATTCAACAGCTGCTTTAATCTCATCATCAGAGCAAGATGCACAGGTTCCACGAGGAGGCATGGCATTAATACCATTAATTGCGTTAGCAACTAAAGAGTCCATCCCCTGAGCTACACGAGGCTCCCACTGCTTAGCATTACCTAACATTGGCGCACCAGCAGCACCTGTACCATGACATGCAAAACATGATGAGTTATATACTGCATCACCTGAGCGTGCAGCACTAGTTGCCTCTGCAGGAGCTGAAGCGGCTGCAGCAGCCCCACAATCCTGACCTTCTACACACACATCGCCAATAGGCTTAATACGGTCACGAATGGCATCTTCATCTGTGGCAGCCTGAACTGAACCAGCCAATACAGCACCTAATCCAAAAACGGCCAGTGTTCTCATCAATTTATTCACGCGTCACCTCAGGAGTATTATTAAAAGGACTAAAAATTATCGCGCCATTATAGCCATAAAGGATAGCGATAAAAAGCCTCACATCCAACAGTCATGTATACTCACCCCAAATTACATCCTTGAATCCCCCTAATACCTTGAACTAAGAGCGCTTAAAGATGCATAAACACCACAAACTATCACTCATTGTTGAGTTCTCAGCACTCGCTATTCTTATTGGTTCAATGGTATGGATTGGCCAGATAAAACAAGCCGGCAACGCTTTAGCCACGTGGCAACTAGCGCTTCCTGTTATTGCCAGCTTCTTCGTATTAGCGGGATTCTTAAGCAATATGTACTTTCGTTGGATAAATAGCGCAGGCGGAAAATCAAATACCACACCGCGTAATCGGGTATTTTTCTGGATACTTGCACTATCCCTGCTTTCGGTATGGTGTATTGCGGTAATAAAAACCTTCTTCACAGGTATATTTTAGAATAGAACACTAGACACCATCTTACAGGCTGCGTATTATAGCGGCCTGATCTACACCGCCGTTTCAAGGCATGTCCGCCCGTAGCTCAGCTGGATAGAGTAGGTGGCTTCGAACCACTTGGTCGGGAGTTCGAATCTCTCCGGGCGGGCCAATTCTTTAAGTATCAAAACTTTCAAAACGCTCTCTTACTGGCACGTCAACTCTTTTCCGGTCAGCTGACAGCTTTCTAGTTCATGTCCACTCTGATCGTAGAAGATGATACTCCAGGCCTGCTCGTCCATTTTGTACATCATGGCATAACCAAATTGATTCAATACCCGTTGAGTCAGGATTGCCTCACCGTCTATTTCTGTAATCTCAGGCACATCAGGTACTAGCTGTGTTCCACCATTACCGATTATAAGCTGGGGTGGTCTTTCACTTTCTTTAAACGCGATAATTTCTGCCAGATGTAAGTGTGCGCTAATCAATAAAGTAGTTAACTTTGGTAGCCCAACAGCTCTTACTGCATCCTGTAACACCTCTGTTTGTACGGTTAGCTTGCCGTCATCATCGTCTGCACCGTAGCCCCAGAAAGGGCGATGAGTCATTAACCAGGTATTTTTATTAAGCTCCCCTTTTAAAGCTATAAACTCATTTTCAAATCTTTTCGTAAGCGCGTTCCCCGATTCATCTTTAAGATTCGCAGTATCCATAACAGCGATATCATGGCTACCTACATCGGCGACCCAGGGAAAGTTATTCAGTTTGCACTCATTATCATAGGGTCTAGCATCCAGATAACGGAACCACCCCATACCCGCCCTTTTACAGGTTTCATGATTACCTCGGGTTAGTATCATAGGTGCAGTTAAATGTAATGGCTGTGCAGGAATCAACCAGTCTGCTTTCCAAGTCGCCAAATTGTCGCCATAAGGGGTCCCTTTACAGCCATTGTTACCTTCTGGGCATGGTGCTTCTCTATAGATATAGTCGCCGGTGTAAATAATGAGATCAGGATTATGAGATGCTGCACTTTCAGCCAGCCGTTTAAAAGGCCATTCACTGCTATTATTACACGCTTGATATAGACCATGCCCTGAAGACACTCGGCAACCGGTGTCACCAATAATCAGTATTTTTTCAGGATTTTGCTTCACAACGGGGAGGTTTTGACCCGCAACAACAACACTTTTGCTGTCTTCTCCCAAGGAGGCGGAACAAACCTTGTCATTATGGCTTTTGGTCGGTTTGGCTCTTTCCTTCATGGGGATGCTTTTATCATCGACCTTCAGCGCTGGGCAATCTCCCTTCGTAACAGACCTCACCTCAACGCCAGATGCTGTATATTGCACCCAGGATGCAATCACCGGATTACCTTTGTTTGAGTTGGCATATGTAAAGCTCGAGCCAATGCTCAAAAACAATACCATCGCTTTTACTGATTTTTTACTATTCATTTAATTTCCCTATGTATGCCAAAATTGAATATAACGGCAATTCCCACTTAATAGTACCGAACGTTTCGTAGAAGAACGATAGTAATTATTCATAGAACATATATCAAACTAACACACATCATAGCTTTTACCCTTTAATAATTGTGATCCAATGCTTTGATGTGTAACCATAAAAATCCATTGCCATCATATTTCAGGTCTCATTGAGTCGAGCCAACCATTGCTTAGTCACATCTGACTTCTACTTTCCACCCATACTGTCTCGACAGTAAGACATCTACGCTTCCATTTTTTATAAAAATGATGAATCATGTCTTATAACTAAATGCTTCGCATTATCAAAATGACTCACCCAGATAAATTTAAAGGAATAAATATGCCACAAAAACATTGTTTTTTGCTCTCATCAGTCATCTCTATTGCCGTTAGTTTTTCAACTAATGTATTTGCAGATGCGAGCCATGAACACTCCGCGTCCTTTTCTTCGACTAAAATCACTCCACAAATAACCTTATTACAAGGAAAAGGCGGTAATGTGGCTGCATTAACTGGGGATCAGGGCACATTGATAATAGATGATGATTATCTTGATATGTCACCGGCACTTACGACGGCTCTTGAACCTTTAGGTGGTTTGGAGAAACTAACCTATATTATTAATACTCACTGGCATGGGGATCATACCGGTGGGAATAAAGTGCTGGGCGATCATGCTACGATTGTTGCACATGACAATGTAAGAAAACGCCTTCTTTCAAAGCAGGAAATAGAACTCTTCAACATGGTTTCAGAACCCTACCCTGAACCTGCCCTACCATCAGTAACTTATGAAAAAAGTATGACCTTGCACTTCAATGGTGAAACCGTGGAGCTAATGCATTTAGCCAAAGGCCATACCGATGGTGACTCGGTAGTTATTTTCAAAAAAGCAAACGTTGTACATATGGGCGATCATTTCTTTAACGGTTTTTTCCCATTCGTTGATGTTTCTTCCGGTGGAAATGTATTAACCATGGCTGAAAACGTGGCAATCATGCTGAACAAGGTTGATGATAATACGGTTATCATTCCTGGCCACGGCCCACTTGCCAAAAAAGCTGACTTAGAAGCATTCCATTTAATGCTGAAAGGAAC
>ENA-OSET01002568-OSET01002568.1-sediment-metagenome-genome-assembly--contig:-NODE-2568-length-17423-cov-12.263923_pt1 | contig 17423 bp, 20 predicted proteins | sample MGYA00237882_ERZ534229 | MGnify/ENA primary metagenome ERZ534229 (study PRJEB26408, sample SAMN06266212) | sediment metagenome | isolation source: Hudson Canyon methane seep mesocosm | place... | reverse complement strand
GGGTCGTTAGCTCAGTTGGTAGAGCAGTTGGCTTTTAACCAATTGGTCGGGCGTTCGAGCCGCCCACGACCCACCATACTAAAAAGAGAGCCTTATAGGCTCTCTTTTTTTTTGCGAGTAATTCCTTGAGCGAGCCCTTCTTTGAATGTGTATAATGCCCGCCTAACAAGTTAATGATGTGTATTTTCTAGGTGGTTACCTGATGAGTAAAACTTCTGATAGCATTTTAGTGCAAGAGCATTTTGCTCACGGACATGAGGCATTGGAGCTTAGTGTTGAAGAGCGTGAGGCGTATAAAGATAAAATTAAAGCGCTATTAAAGCGTGAGAACGCTGTTCTTGTTGCTCATTACTATACTAGTGCGATTCTACAGGAGTTAGCTGAAGAGACCGGTGGTTGCGTTGCTGACTCTTTGGAGATGGCTCGATTTGGTAACCAGCACCCCGCCACAACCTTAGTGGTTGCCGGTGTAAAGTTTATGGGAGAGACTGCTAAAATTCTTAACCCAGAAAAGCGGGTATTAATGCCGACACTTGAAGCAACCTGCTCTTTGGATATTGGTTGTGAGGCTGATGAGTTCTCAGCATATTGTGATCAGCATCCTGAGCGAACCGTTGTTGTCTATGCAAACACCTCTGCAGCAGTTAAAGCCAGGGCTGACTGGGTTGTTACTTCTAGCATTGCATTGGATGTTGTTCGGCACTTGGATGCTCAAGGTGAGAAAATACTTTGGGCACCGGATAAATACCTTGGTGGTTATGTTAAAAAAATGACAGGCGCTGATGTATTGCTATGGGATGGCTCATGTATTGTGCATGAAGAGTTTAAGGCAAAAGGTATTCTCGACTTAAAACATTTGTATCCTGATGCGGCTATTCTTGTTCATCCTGAGTCTCCTGAGTCAGTGGTTGATATTGCTGATGTTGTAGGTTCGACTTCTCAGTTGATTAATGCAGCAAAGGAAATGGGAAATTCGTCATTTATAGTGGCTACCGATAGTGGCATTTTTTATAAAATGCAGCAGTTAGCGCCAGAAAAAACCTTTATAGAGGCTCCTACGGGTGGTTCTGGGGCTACTTGCAGGAGTTGTGCTCATTGTCCTTGGATGGGGATGAATGGGCTAGAGAACCTTGCTGAAGTTCTTGATAGTGGTGATCAGGAGGTTTTTGTAGATGATGCTTTGAGGAAGAAGGCTTTAATTCCTCTTCAGCGTATGCTTGATTTTGCGGTTAAAAATTAATTCCTTTCTTTGCCCTGTACAAGTCATCAATTCTTTGCTGAATAGTAGCTGTTATCTGAGTTTTGCCCTGACTTTTCTTCAGGGCTTGTTGCAATTGCAATAGAGCGTCATCTATTTCACCAATTAAGTAGAAGAATTCCGCTCTTGAGCGGTGAAGTTGCACGATATTGCCTGCTATTCCATTTAATTCAGCTAGGGTGTACCAAATTGTTGGTTCGTTTGGGAAGTTTCTGGTTAAATTAAGAAGTAAGGATTCTGCTTCTCTTGTATCTTGAATGTCATTTCTTTCTGCTAGCTGATTTGATAGGTTCCAGCTAAGGGCATAGTTTCCTGGGTTTCTACTTAGGTGTTTCCTTAAAAGGTTAATACTTTTATCGATTTTTCCCTGTCTTTTTAATGTGTCAGCTTTGGCTATGATGAAAATAATTCTGTCAGGGTATTGCTGTAGCAGGTCATCAATAAGCTTTTCTGCTTTATTGGGTTTTTTTGCTTTGTTGTATGAAATGGCAAGACCGTATTGGTTTGCTACTCTATTGAAAGTGTTTCCCTGGTCGGTTAACGATTTAAAGTGGTTTATGGCTGAGCTGTTTGTCTCTGAGAAGTGAAGAGTAACTCGACTTTTTATTAGGTAAAACTCAAGGTCTTCAATGTAATCTTTAGTTGGGAATTGTTCTGCGCGGTTCATTGAGTCTGAGATTCGGGATTCAGTGACCGGGTGGGTTGAAAGGTACTCGGGAGGCCTGTTTCCATAAAGCCTGGACTCTCTTAGCATGCGTTCAAACATAGCTGGCATCGCTTTAGGGTCCATGTCAGACTCATAGAGTGTTTTAATGCCAATACGGTCGGCTTCTTGCTCATTCTGTCTGGAGTAGCTTAGTTGAGATTGAATGGAGAGTGCTTGGGTGCCTGCTAAGGCCGCTATACCTGCGTCAGACCCTGTTGTAGCTGCGATAATGACACTGGCAAGTAGGCCTGCCAGTGCTAAGGGGGCTGCCTTCTGTTGGCGCTCAAGGCTTCGGGCATAATGTCTTTGGCTTAGGTGAGCTATTTCGTGCGCGACGACAGAGGCAAACTCCTGTTCAGCCCCTGAGTGAATAAATAAGCCTGAGTTTACTCCCATAACGCCCCCAGGAACGGCGAAAGCGTTCATTGTAGGGCTGTCTACTATAACGAGTGTAAGTCTTCTTTCTGTTAATTCAGAATTAGGTGCGAGCCTATAGACTAAGCTTGTTAAATAGTTATAGGTAAGGGGGTCATGAAAGGTTTTAACTTGCCGTCGAAGTGAGCGTAACCATGACTGACCTAATACTCTTTCTTGTTGGAGAGAAATAAAGCCAGATGTAGCATCACCTAAAGAGGGGAGTTCGTTATCTTTGGCGCTTGCTGGATAAAATATAACACCTGAAATCCAAAAAAATAAAATACAGGTAAGTTGTATCCATTTGCTCATAAAAAATCTGACCTTCAGAGGAAATTTAACGATGATAGCTCTGAAAGGTAAACTGTTATCGGGTTAACTACAAGATACTGATAGAATATTACGGTATTTTTAATGGTGACATTCTATAATAAGCGCTTATGATTAAAATCGACGTGATTAAGATCTGAATTTAGGAACAGAAGAGACTTGTTTTTTGATGGAAAAATTTGATTTAAATGACGCGGATGTTCAGTTGGACGCAACAGGGCTAAATTGCCCTATGCCCTTGTTGAAGGCAAAGCAGGCCTTAAATAAAATGTCACCGGGAGCTAGGTTGTTAGTTACGGCAACGGACCCTGGTTCAGTAAGAGATTTTAAGTCGTTTGTTGATTTAAGTTCAAATAAGCTACTGGGTAGTTTTGAAGAGAAAGAAAATTATTATTATTTGATCTTAAAGGGTAATTAGTAAGCTGTCTTGTGTTTTTTATAGTGTAAATTAAGAATTTAAATAAGGTTAGTAAAGGAACCTGAATGCTAAATATTGTTCGTTCATGGGTAGAAAAGTACTTTTCAGATGAAGAGGCCGTTGCTCTTTTTATCTTATTAATTGTTGCTTTGGTGGCTATTATACTTACTGGTGCAATGCTTGCGCCTGTTATTGCCAGTGTTATTTTTGCGTTTATCTTGCAAGGTTTAGTGAGTAAGTTGGTTGCTCTTGGGGTGAAGGATAAGTGGGCTATATTAATTGTGTTCATGTTGTTTATGAGCCTGTTTACGGTGTTTCTTTTTGTGCTTTTGCCCTTGGTTTTGGGGCAGGTAACGTCTTTGGTGAAAGAGTTTCCCGGGATGTTTTCCGAGTTAAAAATTTATATCAAGTTACTTCCACAAGAATACCCTTCTTTATTAAGTGAAGCTTCAGTGAGCAATTTATTTAATCAGGCAACATCTGAAGCCGCTAAATTTGGTCAGTGGGTTGTTTCATTTTCTCTTGAAAGTTTTCCTTTATTAGTAACCGTCTTGATTTACATCGTGTTAGTACCTATTTTGGTTTTTTTCTTTCTTAAGGATCGCTTGGTCATGCTTAATGCGCTTGCTAGCTTGCTTCCTAAGGATCGAAGCTTGATGACGCGTGTTTGGCTAGAGATGAATATGCAATTTGCTAATTACATTCGAGGTAAAGTGGTTGAAATACTGATAGTGGGTGTTGCAACCTATGTTGCCTTTGTTGTATTGGGTTTGAATTACGCCGCATTGTTGGCGATTTTAGTAGGGCTTTCTGTTTTAGTACCCTATATTGGTGCAACTATTGTCACCATTCCTGTTGCAATGATTGCTTTGTTTCAATGGGGGTGGGGGTCTGATTTTTTCTATCTTATGATTGTTTACGGTGTTATACAGGCTTTAGATGGTAATGTGCTGGTGCCACTGCTTTTCTCTGAAGTGGTTAACCTTCATCCTGTTCTTATTATTGTGGCTGTACTATTTTTTGGGGGTATTTGGGGGCTTTGGGGGGTGTTCTTTGCAATTCCTTTGGCGACCATGCTTAAAGCTGTTCTCTCAGCTTGGCCAGTTGCAGTTAAAGGCTAGGTGCCGGTCCTTGGCATCGATATTCTTAATTTCCCAGTATGTCTTGCTTGAAGCTGCTGCCTACTGGGTTCTCTCCAACCCAAACAGAGAGTAGTGCATCAGCAAATTGCTTGCCTGGTACAATCCCCTTACTTTTACCTCCGATAGTAACTTGTGTACCTGAACCTGGAATATAGTCAATATTAACTTCATCACCATGCTTAAGTTTACCCTTAAACATGCTTAGGAATTGTTTGATGTTGGGTTCGAGTCGTTCTTGTTCTTCTTTTGATATATTTATAACGAGAGCATCTTTAAGTGCTCGGGCTACTTTTCTAGCGGATACTTTTCGTAATAAAACATGAAAAAGCATGCGCCGATGCTCATCTCTTTCTAGAATATCTTGTTCATTATTGGATTTATTTTCGAGGTAGAGGCCGCCGACGTAGGTGTCGATAACCATGTATGTTTTACGTAATGACGCGCCATTAAGTATCAACTCTGGTGCAGTTTCATTCATCTTGATTATTTCTTCTAACTTTACATCGCTAATGCTTCTGGCAGCTGAAGTTAAAGGAATTATGGCAAGTATGAATAATAGAAGTCCTGTCACTTTCATATTTTAGCTCCCTATTATTTTAGTTTTGGTTGTTATGGGGGTCTGTATCACTGGGTTTGTCTTAAGTGAATATGTGTATGCTAATGTGTCTGATATTTATTTTATGTAAAAAGAAGATAAATGCACTGATTAATTGTTTGAAGTCGCTGCAGCTTAAGATATTTGTGAGCAGTGTCTACAAATTTAGGTGATGCACTCGAGGGTTGAGTAGGATATGACGTTTGTTTACATATGGGTGCTGAATTGATGGGAGGTGGTGGTGCTAGAAGGGGCTGAGAGTGTTGGCTCTCAGCGATATAAATCGAATTTACAGGGACTGGGCTTCCTTTAACACTTCCTCAATATGGCCTTTAACCTTTACTTTTCTCCACTCCTTCTTGAGAACGCCCAAATGGTCGATTAAGAAAGTACTTCGTTCAATGCCCATATATTCTTTGCCGTAGAGCTTTTTGAGTTTTATAACATCAAATAGCTTGCATAGTGTCTCATCTGGGTCGGAAATGAGTTCGAATGGAAACTCATGTTTTTTCTTGAAGTTTTCATGAACTTTAAGGCTATCTCTCGATACTCCAAATATTACTGTGTTTGTATTAGAAAAAGCATTTATTGAGTCTCTGAAATCCTGACCTTCTGTTGTGCATCCTGGGGTATTATCTTTTGGGTAAAAATAAATGACGGTATTTTTACCCTGTAGGGTTTCAGAGCTAAGCACTGTTTCATTAGTTGCTTTAGCCTCAAAGGCTGGTAATGACTGTCCTAATTCTACTGTAGACATGAAGGCTCTCTTTAGTTGTTTCTGGTTGGCTCTATTGCTGCGTCAAGGTTTAAATCATCACAAAATACCATGAACTCTTCTCTTAGTGTTGCTAGGTGAGTATCTGAGGGGATAGTAATGGCCATATTTAAATTGAACATTTGCGTCCCAGTATGAGGGGCGCTATAAGTCCCTGTTTGCAGGTCATCTATATTGATATTTTGCTTGGAAAAGAAGTTTGCTATTTCCTGTACGATACCCGGGTTATCAAGTGCAACAACATTAACGGTATAGCAGATGGCCGCTTTGGGCTGTCTTGGCTGGGTGTGTTTGATTATGGTTGTTAAATCAAGCTTTTTAGCCAGCGCCGGAATAATGTTTTCCAGCTTAGCAATATCATTCCACGAGCCTGAAACCATCATAACAACGGCAAACTCCCCTCCAAGAACGGTCATTCGGCTATCTATTATATTACAGTTGTTGTCTGCGCAGGATTTTGCCATGTCATTTACAATGCCGGGGCGGTCGCTGCCGATAGCAGAAATGACCAAATGGTTTTCTTTATTAGGTGTTGTGCTCATTAAAAACTCTCTAATAGTTTTTTAATAAAATTGAGGTGTTAGCGTCTATTGCCTATGGTCTGCTTAGATGTCTTCTGTGTCAAGATAACAGTAAAGCCTATTCTAGTTTTGCTTTAGTGCACTTTAATCTACGTTCAGCCCTTGTTTAACGCAAGACTCACGATTAATATATGCCTTTTTGTTTACACAATTCCCCTTCCATGGAGAGAAGTATGATTTCTGGCAGTCTTGTAGCACTCGCTACCCCTATGAATCCTGATGGGACACTTGATTGGGAGCGTTTAGATGGGCTTGTAGACTTTCACATCAAAAACGGCACTGATGCAATTGTTGCAGTCGGCACAACCGGGGAGTCTGCGACACTTAACCCTGAGGAGCATTGTGCGGTTATTCGTCGGGTTGTTGATTTGGTAAAGGCTAGTGCTGAAGGTAAGGTTGCTGTTATTGCAGGTACCGGAGCTAACTCGACAACAGAAGCTATAGACCTAACCCGTGAAGCAAGCAAAATAGGCGTAGATGCTTGTTTGCTGGTAACACCTTATTATAACAAGCCTACACAAGAGGGCTTGTATCAGCATTACAAAACAATTGCCGAAGCAGTAGATGTTGATCAGATTCTATATAATGTGCCTGGGCGCACAGCGGTTGATATGTTGAATGAAACCGTGGTCCGTTTAGCTGATATTCCTAATATTATCGGTGTGAAGGATGCGACAGGTGATTTGGCGCGAGGAAAAGAGCTAATAAACCTTGTGGGTGATCGCATAGCTGTATATTCAGGTGATGACGCCACCGCTGTTGAGCTTATTTTGCTGGGAGCAAAAGGCAATATCTCAGTAACGGCCAATGTTGCACCTAAAGACATGGCAGATTTGTGTCGTTTGGCTCTAGCGGGAGAGGCTGAACAGGCAAGGGCGATTAGTGAGCGTTTAATGCCACTTAATGAAAACTTGTTTGTTGAGGCAAACCCTATTCCTGTGAAATGGGCTTTACAACAGATGGGGCTTATTCAGGGGGGTATCAGATTGCCACTAACACCCTTAAGCGCACCTTTTCATCAAGATATTTTAAGTGCTTTAAAAAGTGCTGGAGTTAAGTGATCTGTGATCATGGTAGGCAGTAAAATAGAGTACCAGATGAGTTTGTTCAAATTGAGTGCGCTAGTGTTGATATTCTCAACGCTAGCGGCTTGTGGTGTTATACGAGATAGGTCTAATGACTATATTCACGCAGAGCGTGGGGAGCATGTAAAAATCCCCGAGTGGTATAAAAGCTCAAGCGTTGAGGCTAGATATCCTATTCCTCCGATAGATAATAAAAGATCGTTACCCGATGAGTATTTTTTACCTGAGCCACCTGATGCGACAATTATTATTCTGGCTGAAAACTACGTAATCGAATCTCTTGAGGATCAAACCTGGCTATTGGTAAATGAAACGCCTGGACGTATATGGCCATCGCTAGATCATTTCTGGGAAGAGAACGGTATAGATGTAGAGTTTGAAAACCCTCGTTTGGGTTTGATGCAAACTGAACTGGTGGGTTTGAATTTATTATCTAATCAGCTACTTGATCGTTTGGGTATTGTTGGCTCCGATGCGGGCTCTCCTTTAGCTTTACAGGCGAGGTTAGGGCAGGGCGTAAAAAGGAATACCACTGAACTTCAGGTTCGTGTGCTTGAAACTGTATCCGGAGAGCAGCAGTTTGAAGGTTGGTCAGCGATGCCAGGCAATTCGGAAGCAGAGAATAAGTTATTAGAAGTGATTAGCTCTTATCTTGAGAATAGTCAGTCTTATCGTAGCTATTCATTGCTTGCTCATGATATCGGGGGAACCTCAAAGGTTGCTTTAGTATCTGACCCAGGGGTTGCACCGTATCTGAAGCTCGATCTGAGCTTTGCTAGAGCGTGGAGTTCTGCGTCTAAGGCATTGAGAGGGGCTAATATAAATGTTGCTGACCTTGATCGGAGTGAGGGTGTTTTTTATCTAGATTACGGCCAGGAAGAAGAGAGTACCAACTGGTTTTGGGGTTTGTTTTCCAGTGAAGAGGTGCGACCCGAATACAACCTTGTTCTTAAGTTAGAGAAAGAGGGAAGTGGCTACTTGCTTAAAGTGAGTAAGGCTCAAGGTGAGATTACACGAGTAGAAGGTATGGAGATTCTTAACTTACTACTCGACAATATTTCTTAACCTGGTTAACTATTTTTAAAGAGGGGGTGTTAACCTCCTTTTTCGTATTTTTTATTTTTTGAGGTGTTGTTTTCAATGGAAAAACGTGAAGAGCTTTTTTCTGGTAAGGCTAAGTCAGTTTATAAGACCGATGATCCGGATCGGTTTATATTGTTGTTCAGGGATGATACCTCCGCCTTTGATGGTGAGAAAATTGACCAGTTAGACCGTAAAGGTATGGTGAATAATAAGTTTAATGCTTTCATTATGACTAAGCTTGAAGAAGCAGGTATTCCAACTCATTTTGATAAGCTTTTGAGTGATACTGAATGTTTGGTTAAAAAGCTAGATATGATTGAGGTTGAATGTGTGGTCAGAAATATCGCAGCGGGCAGCTTGTGTAAGCGCCTGGGTGTAGAGGAAGGACTTGACCTAAATCCGCCTACATTCGAGCTCTTTTTGAAGAATGATGCACTGCATGACCCAATGATTAATGAGTATCATTGCCAGTCTTTTGGATGGGCAACTGAAGAGCAGCTTCAGGAAATGACTCGCTTAACATTTGAAGTTAACAAGGTACTGAAAGCCTTGTTTGATGATGCGGGCATGTTGTTGGTTGATTACAAACTGGAATTTGGTCTTTTTAATGGCTCTATTGTTTTAGGTGATGAGTTTAGCCCAGATGGGTGTAGAATCTGGGATAAAGAAACCCGCAATAAAATGGATAAAGATCGCTTCAGACAAGGTTTAGGGAGTGTGATTGAAACCTATGAGGAAGTGGGTAAGCGTTTAGGTATGACTTTTTAATACTGGAATAGCGCACTTTTAACTAATAAAAATGGAAAATGGAATGAAAATCATAAAACAAAGTATTGTTGCTTTAACGTTTTCGGTGGCGTCGACCGCTTTATCTGCAGATGTATTGGGCCTATCTGCATCTTTGTCTTACTGGACGCCTGAGAATTCAGGTCATATTCAGTCGGGTGGAGATAAAATCGATGTTGAAAATGATTTAGGACTTGGTGATGAAGAGTTTGTGATTTTTACAGGGGCTTTTGAGCACCCGGTTCCATTGATCCCTAATGTCCGTGTTCAGTTTTTTGATATGGACCAAGTGGCCCATGGTACGGTTAGTGATGTTGATTTTGATGGCCAAAATTTTGATGGGGCCATTCAGACCAGTTTGGATTTAACCCATTATGATTTCACGCTTTATTATGAAATTCTGGATAACTGGGTAAATCTTGATTTGGGTCTTACGGCTAAAATATTTGATGGTCAATTAATATTGAGAGATCAGGATTCAGGTGCTTCGAGTAAAACTAGCATCGATGATGTAATTCCTATGCTATATGGCAGTGCTTCATTTGAGTTTCCAATTACTTCCTTGTCTGCAGGTGTAGAAGGTAGTGCTATTTCGTTTGACGGCGATACTGCTTATGACCTGGTTGCCCGGTTGAGATACCAGTTCGGTTTTTTTGGTGCTGAAGCGGGTTATAGAGCTATTGCTGTGGAAGTAGACGATATTAGTGGTATTGATGTAGATACAGCGCTTGAAGGCCCTTATATTAGTGCCTTGCTGATGTTTTAGTCTTTTTCCTCCATTCTGCGGTACATTGCAGAATGGAGGGTGCATCTAACCAGTTGGGCTTAACCAACAACGTCAAGCTCGCGACGTCTGAATTTCACACCTAAGCGCTTTGCAATTTCTTCGCAAGCTACAACATCCACGCCTTCCAAGCCATTTATTGCCGTTGCAGTTATATCATCTATGTAGTTTGGCGCCACCTCAAGAAAATCTATCATGCCTTGCCAGGAGCCCTTTAACCCGGGTAAGCAGTGCTTGTCATAAATTTCTTCATTTTGTGCGTTCATTGACACTGACAGACTGTCAACACAGCTTTCAAGCTCAGGTAAAACGTTTCTTCCATGAGCAAGGTTGGCTAATCCATCGGTATTCACTCTGACCATGCCACCTTTGCTCTTAACCCATTTAGCAACTTCTATAAGCTCTTTCAGGCGCAAAGTTGGCTCTCCAAACCCACAAAAGACGACTTCATCATACTGCTTGGGGTCTTTAATTTCAGCGATTACTTCTTCAGCCGAAGGTTTATGAGTCAGTGCCAAGTCGTAATCATGAACTTCCCAGCTACCATTAAACTTAGGGCAGAAAGCGCATTTAAGCGTACACCGGTTGTTCAAATTAATGTACAGCGAGTCTCGAATTGTATAAACGATAGTTGAATGTTCACTCATAATAGGAATGCTTTCAGAGGCCGTTAGGTAAGTTACTTTAGATAGTTATTATACGATAATGATAATTAATAAGCAGGAATAAAATGTACATTGATTGTCGTAAACAGGGCAAATACATCCGACTTAATATTTTTCTTGAACAAGTAAACCTTCTTTGTTACATTACGCCTCGCTGCACAGTAGGACTATAGCTCAGTTGGTTAGAGCACTACCTTGACATGGTAGGGGTCGGCAGTTCGAATCTGCCTAGTCCTACCAAATTGCACAAAGAAAAAAAATAAAGCTGGTGTAGCTCAGATGGTAGAGCAGCGCACTTGTAATGCGCAGGTCAGGGGTTCGATTCCGTTCACCAGCTCCATTTTTTATCTTATGATTGTATAATTTATTTTCTGATAAATTTTTCGTATTTCTTCTAAAAGACTATTTTTTTGAAATAGTTACTGCTTCAAAATTCAAATTCTCATAGCGTTCTGTTTGAAAACTGCTCATATTTTTTTAGATTCTATGGGGTTGCTCGGTACCTTACTTTATCTGGACTTTTGATTACGGCTTAGTGCAGGTAACTGGCTTATGATTATTGTAGTGTTATCAATGGTGGTGGATGTCTATGTTGGGCGAGACTTTTCTGGGTGTTAAGCGTCAGCATTAGACTAAAAAACCCAGCAATGCTGGGTTTTTGTTTGAGGCTTTCTATAAGATTATTTGGCGTTCTCTATAGCGTCTTTCAATGCAGCTAAACAAAGCACTACGTTTTTATATTGAGCGCTGTATCCCATTAGGCCTATGCGCCATGCCTTGCCTGCGAATTTTCCTAACCCCGCACCTAGCTCCATGCTGTATTTATTGAGTAGGTAGCTTCTTACAGCTGCATCATCAACACCTTCAGGAATGGTAATGGTATTTAGCTGAGGAAGACGCTCGTTTTCAGGCACTACAAATTTCAATCCTAAAGCGCTTAAGCCATCAACCAGATTTTGATGCTGTTCCTGATGCCGCTCCCAAGACTTCTCTAATGTTTCTTCATGTAGCATGACTAATGATTCATGAAGGGCATAGAGTGAATTAACGGGAGCAGTATGGTGATAGCTGCGCTTACCTTCACCTGACCAGTAGCTCATAACCAGGCTTTGATCTAGAAACCAGCTTTGTGCTTTGGTTTTTCTGTTTTTGATTTTATCAACGGCAGCAGGGCTAAAAGTAATAGGGGATAAACCTGGCACGCAAGATAAGCATTTCTGGCTACCAGAGTAGGCTGCATCAATACCCCATTCATCAATTTTTACGGGTACTCCGCCTAGTGATGTAACGGTATCTACCAGCGTTAAGCAGTTATGTTTCTTTGCTATTTTACAAAGTGCTTCAGCATCTGATAAAGCGCCTGTCGATGTTTCTGCATGGACAAAGGCAACAAATTTAGTGTCTGGATTTTTTTCCAGGGCTTCTTCAAGCTTTTCTGGCGATACAGCTCTACCCCAATCGTCTTCTACAACAACCGCTATACCACCGCATCGTTCAACGTTTTCAACCATTCTGCCGCCAAATACACCGTTACAGCAAACAACTACCTTTTCACCGGGTTCAACGAGGTTTATAAAACAAGCTTCCATACCAGCCGAGCCGGGTGCAGAAATGGCCATGGTAAATTCATTGGTGGTTTGAAAGGCATATTGAAGGAGTGATTTGATTTCATCCATCATACGCAAAAACTCAGGGTCTAAGTGACCAATGGTGGGTCTGGCTATTGCGCTGAGTACTCTGGGAGAAATATTTGAAGGGCCTGGGCCTAAAAGTGTACGCTCTGTCGGGTTAAAACTTTTAAAATTCATTGGGTGTCCTTGGTTTTATTTAAATTTGTTGTTTTATTTAGATGTTTTTAAAGCTGTTTTGTTCGTGCTTGAATTTCTGCATCAAAATAAACATTCTTTATGTTAGGGAGTGATGCAATGGTGCGCATTACATTGATCCCTTCTATTTCAAAATTATCGATCATTTCAGTAGTCACTTGATAAGGTTTGGCTACTGAGAGGCCTAGCGTGGCAGGGCTCAACTTCCAACCGTTTGTAATATCTGAACCACCCACCAGGTTTACCGGTAAAATAACATCACCGGGTCTTAGGTAGGCCTGCATGAAACGAGGATTTACATATTTCATTGTTACGTTATTTTCATCATCAGTGTAAGACCGGGAACCTTCAGGAAACAATAAAAAGGGCTCATGCATAACATTTTTAAATAATTGATAATCAGCGCGATCAAGTTCTTCAAATGCATTATTTTGTCTTACTTGTTGCATGTATTCAGTTAGTGTCGTTTTTTCTGTTTGATCAAGCCCTGCAGTAGCCTCTAAAAAACGCTCTTCATCATAATAAACAACATTATTCATGAACTCGGTGTAGCTCATTTTTTCTATAAGTTTCAGGCCTGCGTAGGGCATTTTTATTAGATACTGGGTTCTTCTTGCGTTTTTCATTAACTCGTAAGCGAGCCCTTTCTCTTGTACTTTTGAGGTTTTCTGAGAGGGAAGGGTGAGAAACAGGTTGCCGACATTACTAGCTCCATTCTTTAATACAAGATTAGAAAACATTCTGGGGCCGACAACTGTGTTGCAGTTGCCTGTAAGGTTGTCGAAACTTAATTTTCTAAGCACGCTGCGCACAAAATAGGGGCCTAAGTAGCCTTCGTGGTGTCCAATGATAAATATTCGGTGGCCCTCGGCTTTAAGTACGGATGCTTCGTAGAGTGTTTTTACTACCTCTGATGAGCCTATTGCGTGCTTACTGTCATGATTAAGTGATGTTCGTTGGCCTTGCTTACTCACCAGAATAATATCTTTGATATTCTTTTTTTCCAGAAAAACGAAAAATTTGTGCCATAGTGCAGAGTCTGCAAGCACAGGTGAAATTGAGTGATTAAATGAAAAGGGAATTGCGAGAAAGCGCTCTAGGCCGCTTTTACTGAATTCATTAAAAAAGCTATGTTGTAGAAGTTGATTTTTTCGCTTGTTGAATTTACCAATAATGTCTGGAAAATGCTTTTTAAAGTCCAGTCCGTGGGATGTGGCGTGACTAATTATATCGTCCATAAGCTGAACGGCTTTTACATTATGAGGTGCCTTTTTAAAGGCATATATTTTGGCTCTAATAAAGTCGATTGTCCCCTTGAAGCTAAATTCGTCCACAATCGCTCGAATAGCTCGTTTAAGGCCAGCAGGTGCTGGTATCTTCATAATTATATTAAGAAGCCAGTCCTTAAGTTTATCTATAAGGCCTGCAATAACTGAAAATAGTGTAAATAAACTGTTTGTGGCTCGATAAAGCCAGTGCTTTGGGTTTATTGAAGATATTGATTTTTCAAGTCGGCCTTTATTTTCTTCAAAGAAACGAAGTACTTCACCTTGAGATATTTTTTCTTTTTCTTCTTTCCACCACTGCGCTAATGATGAAGTGCGTTTTGAGGGAGGGATAGGGGGTGTACTTTGTTCTGCCATTGTTGCTGCGTACCTTATAAATAATAAGTATTTAAATAGGTCTAGTCTAAAATAAGTTTAGTATACTATAAAAATTGAGTATGACCCTTAAAATCCGGTGTGGCCCTCAGAATGGGGTTTGACCCTCAAAGTCGCTGTTTGATATGCTGAATGGCGCGTTATTTGGAAAAATTATATGAAGTACCTGAGTAAGTTTAATCGGCAGTTATCACAATTACGGGAAGATAAGCATTTAACGGAAGATGATGTTAGTGTCATGTGTCAAGTAGATGTTAGTGTCGTGAGGGCGTGGGAGTATGAGCAAGAAGAGCTACGCTGTTACCCTACTATAGACAACCTGATTGACCTCTGTTTAAAAACAGGCATGCCACTAGAGTTTTTCTTAGACCTTAATAGTGACGGTGATGAGCAGCTTGAATTGCCGGGATTAGCTTTTATTGATGAGCATGATGTAAACCTATCACTGGATCAGCTACAAAAAGAAATTGAAAAAACAATCCCAAGCGATGATGAGTTGGAACTATTGAAGCGTTATCGTCGCAGTGATGAGGAAAACCAAAAGTTGATTTTGCAGTTAATGGTTTAATCCAGGCCAAAATCGCTATAATCAGCTGCTTCATGATCAATGCCGTCATAGGCTTCCAGTGCTTTTATCATTTTTGCATGCTCTGTTGTCGCACAACCTGTTCTTAGATAGAGTTTGACGACATCAATAACATGTTCAGTTTTTTTAAGACGATAATGATGGTTTAGTAGAGATTTGGCGATGAAATTTGGGTCTTCGCCACGCTCTCTCATATCAATTGCACATTTCAGAGCCTGATTTAGTTCTTCTTTGCTTGGTGTACCCATAGTTACTCAACTCAATTAGTGTAAGAAGCCTTCCTTCTAATAATAGACCCATTTATAAGTTTTTTAAAATTAAAGCAGAAGACATAAACCGGTTGGCATCTGATTGTGGGCGTACACGGTTTCTTTCAATGGTAGTTAAAGTCAATAATGTTTTATCTCCTAGGTATAGCGCGCCATTCAATAATACACTCTCACTATCTAAAAATAACTGAGCGGTAAATTTAGCGCTGTTATTGCTTACTGAGTAGCTGAGGATAATTAGAGATGATCCCCCCAGGCTTGTAATATGCTCCGTCATTTTCATTTCTAGCCATTCTGACTTTTCAGAGAGTGGAGCAGGCTGTTCTGTATTGCAGTCTGCACGCATAAAAGTATTGGGTAAATATAATTGTGCGGAGTAAGTATTTTCATCATTGGCAAGTATGCCAATACTTTGAGGAAATTTCGGAAATATAACTTTATGTTCGCAAGCAGGTGGGCTAAAGAGAAAACCGTTAGTATAAAAAGAGGCCTCACTGGGAGTGATAGGTGAAAACATAAACGAAGAAACAAGACCTACGACTGAATACCACATCGCTAACCTCCGCTAACAGCTTTACCTTCATATTAGTAGAAGCTTGAAAGAGGGGGTAATTATTTTTTGTTAAGTAACAAAATAATCTATAAGGGGATTTTTAGAGAGGGATAATTTATAAAACCTTATCGCGGAAGTTTGGCGCGATAAGGTTTTCTGTAAAAGGCTAACTAATTAAGTTAGCTCTTTTTATAAATGTTCTCATAAACATAGTTGGTTGCATCTACGAAGCCGTCAATGCTACCGCAATCGAATCGCTTACCTTTGAATTTATAGGCGAGCACGCAACCATTTCTAGCTTGGGTCATCAGTGCATCAGTAATCTGCACTTCACCATTTTTACCCGGAGGGGTGTTTTCAATAATATCAAAAATATCTGGGGTAAGAATGTAACGACCAATAATTGCCAAGTTAGACGGCGCATCTTTTGGATCTGGTTTCTCAACCATATCTGTTATACGGTAGAGGCCATCTTTCATGCTTTCACCCGCAATAACACCGTACTTGTTGGTTTCTTCAGGTGGAACTTCCTGAATGGCAACGATGCTGCATCTGAACTGATTATAAAGTTTAGCCATTTGGGTCATTACTTCATCTTCACCCGGTTCAACTACGCATAAGTCATCGGCTAGCACGACACCAAAAGGATTATCACCAATAAGACTGCGACCTGTAAGTATTGCATGACCTAAGCCTTTCATCTCACGCTGACGAGTGAAGGAAAACTGGCTGCTTTCAATTAAGTTACGAATAGACGTTAAAAGACCTTCTTTACCAGTCCCTTCAATCTGATGCTCGAGCTCATAGCTAATATCAAAATGGTCTTCAATTGCGCGCTTTCCCCGACCTGTTACAAAACCAATATGATTCATGCCCGCAGCAACGGCTTCTTCAACGCCATATTGAACTAAAGGTTTGTTCACAACAGGGAGGATTTCTTTAGGCATCGCCTTGGTAGCTGGCAAGAAGCGTGTACCATATCCGGCAACGGGAAATAGGCAATTTTTGATCATTATTAACATCCTGTACTTACAATTAGCTTACTGAGTATTCATTGCGAGCTATTGTAATAGAGTAATGTTGTAATGTTTAGTCTGAAATTGTTTTTATTTGCATAATAAAAAGAGGGAGGCAATTGCCTCCCTCTCAGTTCTAAGCCCAGGTTCTAAGCCCAGGTTCTAAGCCAGGGCGCTTAGCCACATTTACTGTCGCCACAGTTAAGGCAGGTTTTACAACCATCCATAACGATAACCGCTTTAGTGGAACATTTTTTACAAACCGTTGAGTTTGCAGGAAATGCAGTATCTGAATCATTAGCACTGCTTGACTGTTTGGCTTCAAATTCAGCGCGCTTTTCTGCCAGAATGCGTTTAGTGTGATCACTTAACTCTTCTGTTTTGATTAAACCAATGGCCTTCATATGCTTCTCAATGACGAAACCAATTTCGGCAACCAATGAAGGCATGAACACGCCTCCTTTTTTGTAGTAACCACCGTTAGGATCATAAACTGAGGACAGTTCTTCGACCAGGAAGGTGATATCTCCACCTTTTCTGAATACGGCTGATATAACACGTGTCAAACCTATAACCCACTGATAATGCTCCATTGACTTGGAGTTTATGAATACTTCATAGGGACGTCGTACTTCGTGGTCTGTATCTTCGTTAAGAAGAATGTCGTTAATGGTAATGTACAAGGCATGCTCTGAAACAGGAGGCTTTATTTTGTAGGTAGAGCCTAATAAAAATTCAGGGCGAGCGATTTTTTCGTTCATTTCAATGGGTGAAAATTGCTCAGGGCTTTCACTCTTTATTTCTTCTGCCGCTTCTGCTTTTTTAACTTGGTAGCCGACAATTTTCTTTTCAATTTTGACGGTCATGATTGAGTACCTATTTTACAATTT